>SDBV01000040.1_pt1 | contig 120720 bp, 120 predicted proteins | sample 2277081 | NCBI WGS metagenome assembly SDBV01 (sample SAMN10402039, study PRJNA504765) | marine sediment metagenome | isolation source: marine sediment core GS10_PC15, 223 cmbsf | place: Arctic Ocean: Southern Knipovich Ridge | collected 2010 | reverse complement strand
CCCTCTTTAGAATCGACCGACTTCTCGCTCAATTCTAAGGCTGCCAAGCCTCATTACTTAACTGCTTGGTAGGTGGGGAATTCTAAACCGGCGTTATTGGGGATTTTACAGGCGGCGGTGACATCTGAAAATGACAGGATAATAACTGATGAGTATGAAGCTGTAAGTAGTAAAAAAGTGGTTTGGTCTGAGGCAATCAAGGCTGGGATTCCTTATATATAAAGGTTTGGACGCCACAATTGGACGCGATTTATCACAATGTTTTGTCTATTTATCAATTATCCGTTAAACTTCTATTTTGATAAACAGCGGTATCTGGCACTTTCTTATTTTGTCTTTTTATGAAATACCAGCAAATCCAATATAGTGAGCCGCATGAATGCAGACCGAAATCAAATGAAAACAATAATAGTCTTGGGATCTCATCGAAGTGGAACTTCTTTGACCGCCGGCCTTCTGCACCTAGCAGGCGTGCATATGGGAAACAATATGCTTGAGCCGACTTGGGCAAACCCGAAAGGTTATTTTGAAAACCGCTATTTCGCTGTGCTCAATGAACACATTTTGATGGCTGCTGGAGGTGCCTGGAATTATCCCCCGCAAAGAGATGCAATCGTTAAAGTCAGCGACAAGTTTAGCGCAACAATTCAGACGCTCGTCAGGCAGGAAATGACTGATATTTGGGGTGTTAAGGACCCGAGGTTTTGTTTAACGTACGAGTTGTACCTGCCATATTTTATTAATCCTTATTTCATTATCTGCTTACGTGACTATAAAGATATTGCCAAGTCGTTACTTACTAGAGCTAAAAAACACGCTCATTATGTTGGTAATGGCGAAGAATTGGCCCGTGAATACTATGCGCGTATCGACCCGATTAAACTGAATTACAGAAATATAAGTATTAAATATGAGGGTTTTTTGATAGACCCGAAAAAGCAGATAAGAGAGTTACTCAACTTTATCAAAGTTGATAGGGATGTCGAGACTTTGGCAAAGTTTGTTGATCCATCTCTAAACCATGGTGGGTCCCCAACAGATTGATCGAGCGCAATGACCGGATCAAATACCGTTTTTTGTCGCCGTCTTCCTTAAATCCCCGCTAGGCACCCAACCAACCAAAGCGTCATTAACGAGTAATAAATGGGTTTTCTTATCTTCAAATTCAACTTTTTCCTGAGCGCCAAAACTCAATCCTTGGATATCCTCACGCGAACATAATTTCATTAGATTATCCTTTTCCAGCATAAAACAACGTAAATCAAAACTACTGATCTTAGATAAATCACCGAGCGTTTTTGAGGCTTCACGCGCTTTTTTGTCTATATCTGGGCCGGTCCGGACTTTCGGAAACACGCCGATAATCTCCTCATCGCCCAGAGCCGCCAACAACAAAGTCAGCCAGCCTTTTGTAACTCGGACTCGACTGTCAACAAAAACCACAGGTGACTCAGATAATCTGTTGAACAAACTTTCAAAGAAGGTCCCAAAGTCAGCACTCGTTACCTCAACAGTGCGCCAATTTTCTTTTTCTATCAGATCTATACACGATTTCGATATGCTCAATCCGGAGCGATAAGTGACCAGTATATGAAAATTATGTTGTGTGCCATGTAGAATTTGATCCAAACATTTCTTGAGATCGCTATCTGCATTTCCGTGGTAGACTACAATTGTAGCTTCGATATCGAGAGTCCACTCCGGAAAAATTGAAAAGCCCAATCCTTCTAGTTCCGAGCGCACACTATCCCTACCGTAATACTTGAGCAATTTTCCGGCCATGGCAAAGGTGCTCTGCCTTGATAAATATTTTTTCAAGCGGTCGGGATTCGACTTAAAACTAACCTGGCCAACGTGGAATACAAAAGAATCCACAGCCACAAGCATCTGGTAGTTATAAAGTTGCAGCCGCCAACTTATGTCAACGTCGTCATTTCCAAGAAAAAGCGTTTCGTCGAATAAACCTATAGCCTGGAATACTTTTCTGGGCATCATTAAGCAGAATCCGATTATTAATTTGGTGCGCACCGCTTGTCCGGCAAACCGTTCGGCGGCAGAGGCGGCAATATCAGAGTAGGATATACGTTGATGTTCCGGGATCGAAAAATACTGTCGGTAGTTTTGCAGGCCGGCAGCATAATTTGAAATCGGGCCGACTGCGCCCGCATGCGGATTCCTCTCAAAATGGGCCAGAAACCGCTCCACCCACCCAGATGTGACAAAAACATCAGGGTTGAGGAAAACGACAAACTCCCCTTTGGACTCATGAAAACCCTTATTACATGCCCCTGCAAAACCTTTGTTTTCTCTGCCTCGTATTAGTTTGATTGAGGGTCCGCCATTTGTGCGATCAATAAAATCTGAGACAAGCTCTACTGTTGCGTCTTTAGAGGCATTGTCTACTAGAATGATCTCATCAATTGGTTGCAGCGTGGACAAAAGATTATTAAGACATTGCTCGATTGTTTGAGCTGAATTATATGTAACTAAGATAATGGATAAACGTGTTTCCGGATCCTTAACCATCTAAAGATCGACGCTCAGTTCTTGTGTTTCTTGCCGAATCAAGATAGGCAAAGCCTTTCTCTCCCAATAATTACCAATTCAATGGTAACATCTTTGTTAAGTAACCAACTACTACCAGGCGCCAAACAACTTAAACTCAAAGGGTTCAAAAAACTGCCATTGTTTTTTTATCCTATCTGGACTATGACGATACTTTTCACTGCTTGTATTAGAATGCGATTATGACAAAATTCGAAACTAGCTCCGCAAACAATAGATTCGATAATTTTTTTGATTTCATAGTTGTTGGAGCGCAAAAAGCAGGTACGACAAAGATTTTTTCTGAATTGAAGAAACATGAAAACATCCATCTCCCAATGCAAAAAGAACTCCATCTCTTTGATAAAGATCATTTTTTTAATGGCAGCAATTTGAATCCGCGTGGATTTACGCAAATTCAACATTCTTTTGCAAGGCCCTATGACAACCGTGCGCTGTATGGTGATATCACCCCTATTTATATGTTTCTTAAGCCTTGCTTAAGGCGAATTCACGACACAAACTCGAAGACTAAAATAATTGTTGTTCTTAGAAGCCCACTTAAACGCGCAATCTCACAGTGGAAAATGGAATACTCCAGGGGTTCTGAGAAGCGTGGATTCTACGATGCCGTGAATTATGAGTGCACCGAGTTTTTTCTCCACAAAAAGGACCCTGTTGTTTCATATTTTTATCGAGGTATGTATCATCATCAGATTCAAAATATTCGCGATTTTTTTCCATCGGAAAATGTGCTTGTTTTGCTATTTGACGATTTGTCCCGAAAGCCAGAGACATTCTTTCAGCGACTCTACAAATTTCTGGAACTTAAAGAAAAACCGGTTGATCATGTCCGTATCAGACCAACGCCAATAAGAAGAGAAATCGAGTTCTTTGAGAAGGAATTGGACATTTTCAAGATACCGGTAAAAATCCGTCACGCACTGGCTGAAGACATCAGCGCGACCGAGAGGCTTATCGGAGTTGATTTGAGAGATTGGAAAAATGACCTATTTGTTTAAGCTAGCTGTCACAGTTGTTTCCTCTGACGAAACAAATTGAATGGTTGGATCTGAAGTGATCAATGTGACTGAGTTCCACCCGCGAATGGAGCAGATTATGCACCATCTTGTTTAAGTACTCTCTTCAAGTTTTCTTCCATCAAGTTTTTTCGTAAAAATCGGTATCCAGCTTCAATGTATTCATTTCGTCCTTTCTCATCATTCAAGTACCTCAGGCAAGTCCCGACTAAATCGTTATAGCTTGCAGTCACGATGCTCTGCCCATAATGATTCGCATTTGATCCTTCAGACACTACAAAACAACGATTATTTAGCAAATAGAAGATACGCAATTGCTCCATAGCCTCAAGACCATAGAAATGCATATTTAGGTTGATTTTAGCCCGTGCAATCGTTTTGTCCCGACGCTCCCCGTATACGCCAAAAAGCGTCTCAGTCCGACATTCTTTTTTCAGATTGTCGATAATCGCGACCCGCCGTGGATTCATGGAACCGTAAAAAAGAACGTCTATGTCCTGTTCCGAATTGGGCTTGATCAATTCTAGGTCCGGGTGGTACCCAAGGGGAAGATATTTGGCTTTTCCAATGTTGCGATTGTCCAAGAACTGGATGTTTTCGTGACAGTAGTCCCAGATGTAAGTGGCCTTTCTTAGGGCCTTCGCTGTTTTGGAATTATACCAGCCTTCCTGATCCGATAGTTGCTCTAATTGGTATATAATACATGTATAATCGTCAAGAACGTCGATCATGCTCGGCGGTAAGAGATTATAACCAACAATAATATTGATTTTATCTTTAAAAAAACGGTTGACATAGATTTTCGATCTTTTCCGCAGAGACAAAAGGGAAGCGTTAAGCAACTTAGCGACCGGATCAAATGTGTGAGCGTGTATATAATTTGGTGGCTTTATCTGCACAACAGCGTATTCTTGCATGATATCCTTTAGTGGAGTCTGTGATTGTTGAAATCTTATCATACTCATGCTCAATAAGTTCAGAGCAATAATACACTTAAGCAAAAAGAGTAAATTATGATACCAGTTCTAAAACCTGATATGGGAGAGGCCGAAATTGAAGCAGTAGCTGAGGTAATACGCTCCGGATGGTTGGGCCTCGGCCCCAAAACAGCCGAGTTTGAGCAGGCGTTTGCCGCTTATCTGGGAGCAAATCATGCTATAGGACTTAATTCAGGCACATCAGCTTTAGATTTATCTCTTCGTTTACTGAGAATTAGCCAGCATGATGAGGTAATTGTTCCGGCAATCACTTTTGTCTCAACGGCGCATGCCGTCGCATTTAATCTAGCCACGCCGATATTTGTCGATGTTGATCCGGACACATTGGAGCTTGATGCCGAAAGCGTGGCTGAAAAAATCGGTACGCGAACTAAGGCGATAGTTGCCGTCCATTACGGCGGGCGACCCGTTAATTTTGATAAGCTACGCCAAGTGAGTGGCGATTTGCCGATCATTGAGGACGCAGCCCACGCCTGCGGTGCGAGTTACAAGGGTCGAAAATGCGGTGTTCTTGGTGATCTGGCCGCTTTCAGTTTTCACGCCGTTAAAAACCTAGCCATGGGAGACGGCGGCGCTCTCATTGTGCATGACAAGAACTTGAATGATAGAGCCAAAAGACTACGCTGGCTCGGTATTGACAAAGGTACTTGGAATAGGACCAAGGTTGATCGTTCTTACTGGTGGGAGTATTTTGTTGACGAGATCGGTCTAAAAAGCCACATGAATGATATTGCGGCAGCGCTGGGGCTGGTCCAATTATCCAAATTGGATCAAATGAATGAAAGACGTCGTCGTATTGCACGTCGGTATACGGAAGCTTTCGGTTCTGAAGAATGGATCAAATGTCCACCGATAGACGACGAGACGCATATAAGCTCCTGGCACCTATACTCAATCCAGTGTGAAAGACGTGATGAACTATCCTCATTTTTACAGACCAAAGGCATTGGCACCGGTGTCCACTATAAGCCCATCCATTTATATCGATGTTATGGAAACATAACTCACCTCGAGCAAGCGGAAAAAGTGTTTCCCAAGCTACTTTCACTACCAATGAGCTCGGCGCTAACTGATAGTGAGGTCGAACAAGTTATTGAAGGAGTTCGTAAGTTTGGCCGAGTTTGATAAGCAAAGAGCTCTCGAAATCTTTTCTGGGACAGGCCAACAGATTAACTTCAGGCCAATTGAAGATGTTGATTTAGAGCTGATAGCTAAATGGCGTAATGATGCCGAGACGGCCAAGTATTTTTTTTCTACCGTCCCTGATGATATTGACAACCAGCGTAAGTGGTTTAGTGAGGCTGCTGCTGATCCTGATCAGATAAACTTGCTTGTTCTCGATGATAAGCACATCCCCCTGGGAATGATAGCACTAGTCGATATCGCCAAGGATCTTAATTCGGCTGAGTTGGGCCGTTTTCTAGTCGGCGAATCAAGAGCTCGAAATACTGGTTTGGGTCAAGCCGCTCTTAATAAATTCTTGGTATTGGTCTTTACCGAACTGGGTGTTAAAGAGTTGCGTGCCTATGTTCATACTTGGAACCAGCGAGCTATTCATGTCTATGAAAAGGTCGGCTTTCGTCCTCAACCCGCGGAACGACCATTATCTTCAGTAAATAAGTCTTCTATTACAATGATGTTGTTAAAGCGGGATCAGTTTATCAATAAAGCTCATTTGACACGATGAAAAAAGCGGTTATCGTTTTTGATGGGCATCCAACATATCATGATATTGTAATAGGAATAGGCGACTGTTTATCTCGTAGTTTCTCGGAAGTCCTGGTAGAAACTACACCGGTCATTGATATATCCGGATCAATATTCTATTTTGTCGTCGGTTATGATGGATGCACCAATCACACTGTTCATTTATGGGATCAAGTCAAGTCCGGCAAACCTCGACGCGCTAAGATCACGCTTTGGTATTTAGAGAGACTTCCTTTACCGAATGGGTCGAGTAAAAACGCTCAGCGGAACCTAGCTAAGTTACAACAGAATTTCCCGATCTATGATCATGTCTTTGTCGCTGAAAAAGGTATGTCTGTTTTTCTTAATAACATTGGCTTAAACGTCGATTTTGTGCCGTTGAGATTTCACCCATGTTTAACTCATCGAGCGAACCCGCTGAAATCAGAGATTGATGCTCTTTTTGTCGGCTGGCAGAGCCCCCGAAGAAGAAATCTTCTGCACGCTATTGCGCAAAAGACCAAGCTCTACGCACCTAGTTTTATTTGGGGACCGGCAAAAGATAACGCCCTGGCTCAAGCCAAAGTACTCGTTAATATTCATTATGATTGCTATAATAACTTAGAATATCTGCGATTTCTTGAAGCAATGTCAAACGACACGCTAATTGTGTCAGAAACAGTGGATTATCCCGAGCCTTATGTCCCAAATCAGCATTTTGTTATGGCAGAGCCGGAAGAACTTCCGGAGAAAGTCAGTTTCTTCACGCAGAATAAGAGAGAACGGGAGAAGATTGTTAAACAAGCCAGCGAGTTTATCAGAAGTCAACCACAGTTACATGATAGCGTTAGAGAAATTCTAGAAGTGACGCTAGAATCGAGCCAATAATGATTCCCGAGAGCTTAAGTGAGATTACATGAGAATAGCGGCGCTTTACGCGGTATATAATGACGAAGACTTTATTGAATATTCGTTGAGATCAATTTACTCAGAAATTGACGAGATTGTGATCTGCCTGGCTACAAAACCTTGGTTTGGTCAGACTAGAAAACCTGATTCAACTTTGAAAAAAATTAAAAACTTTCCAGATCCACAGAATAAAATTACCTTAATCACAGGCCAGTGGCCTTCGGAGCCTGTACAAAGGCAAGCGGCCCTGGATGTTGTCAAGGATAAAATCACTCATTGCCTGGTAATTGACGCAGATGAGCTCTATAAATGCGGACATCTGCGGATGTTGAAAGAAATAGCCGCCTATAATCCTCAAATCGGTCAGTTTAGAGTCGGCATGAATACTTATTGGAAGAGTCCTTTGGTTAGAATCGATCCCCCGGAACCTTATATGCCGCTGATAATATCGCGCGTTACGCCTCAGACTCGTTTTGTGGATCTTAGGGCTACGAATGAGGGACCTGTCGCGAGTATCAGGCGATCAGACGCGATCCTTTACCACTTCTCTTGCGTTAGGACTCAAGAAAAAATGAAAGCCAAGATAGAAAACTTTTCTCACGCTGATGAAATCAGACCCGGCTGGTTCAAAGATGTCTGGATGGCTTGGGATGATAACCCGCTTATGGAAAACATTCACTCGACTCATGCGCATTGCTACAGGAGAGCTATTTTTGAACCAAAAGAATGCCTGCCAAAAGTGATGTGGAGCCATCCATGGGTAAAGAACGGGCTAAGCGCTAAAGTCAAGAAAAAGATAGCGGAATTGACGGAAATGAAAACCGTAGTCGTTCTCGGCCCAGCCCGCAGTGGGACTTCAATCACTTCAGGTATTTTACACCTATCAGGCGTCAATATGGGTGATAGGATGACCGGACCTCATAGACTTGATGCCAAAGGCAATTTTGAAAACCTTTTGTTTGAGAGAATAAATAACATGATCTTAGTGGCAGCAGGAGGATCATGGCATGTGCTTCCCGCAGAAAAAGCCATCAAGGATATCGAAAAACAAGTAAGCGATGAGATAGAAGCACTGATTGAGATGGAATCGTCACGGTTGTGGGGATTCAAAGACCCACGAACGTGTGCCACATTCCCCGTTTATAAAAAGCACATTACTAATCCCCATTTTATTGTTTGTCAGCGAACGCATGAGCACATAGTGTCTAGTGTTAGAAACTATGCTGAACATATTAACGTTCCAATCCAGGATCCGGATGGACTAGTTAAGGAGAACTACAAACGTATTGAATCAATTGTAAAGGGAGAAAAGAGTATAACAATTCAATATGAAGATTACTTCCCCGACCCAAAGCCCCAAATCAAAAAGCTTCTTAAATTCCTGGAAATTGAGGCCGACATCGACAGACTTGCCCAATTCGTTGACCCGACTCTTAATCACGCCGGAAAAATGTAGAATGCGGGAGGGATCGGTTTGCCAGTCGATCAACTCCCTAGCGCATAGTGAAATAATAACTCTGGATCTTATTTTGAAAAGAACTCGCGATACCAAAGAGTAATAATGTCCTTATGGAATCGCTATTTTCTGCGTTTGGCGATAGCCAACCGGTTGACGACGCGCTCCAGTTCGGTTGTGGCCGTAAAAAACTCATCGCTGTCTTTCGCAATAGAAGCCAGACGAGCCTCGATCTCCTCTTTGACCCTGTTAATCTCGACAATATCCATCTTTGAAGCGTATTCAGCGGCTTCCGCCAAGATGGTCACCTTGTCCTCGCTTACTTCCATATAGCCGCCGTCTATAGCAATGTAGTCCTGTTGATCCTGACCATGCTTGAGCCTTAACTCGCCGACCTTAAGCGTCGTGATTATCGGCATGTGAAGAGGGAGTATGCCGAGCTCACCGGCGGCACCGGGGGCAACCACCATATCGACCTTGCCCTCGTAAATGATTTTTTCCGGTGTTATTACCTCACATTGGAGATGTCTCTGAACCATAACTTCCCTCTTCTTTCTTTAAGAGGCCGTTTCCTTAGATAAATTTTCCGCTTTCTCAATGGCGCCTTCAATCGTCCCTACCATATAAAACGCTTGCTCTGGTAGATTGTCGTGCTTGCCCTCGGCCACTTCCTTAAAGCAGCGAATAGTGTCGTTGAGCGTCACATAGACGCCGGGGATACCTGTAAACTGCTCCGCGACAAAAAATGGCTGAGAAAGGAACCGCTGAATTTTTCTGGCCCTTTGTACTTTAAGTTTATCTTCCTCTGAAAGCTCGTCCATGCCCAGAATTGAAATTATATCCTGAAGGTCCTTGTATTTTTGGAGAATCTCCTGGACCTGTGTGGCTACATAGTAATGTTCCTCGCCAACATACTGTGGGTCCAAAACTCGTGAAGTTGAGTCCAATGGATCGACAGCCGGATAGATGCCCAGCTCGGATATCTGACGAGACAATACAGTTGTCGCGTCGAGGTGGGTAAAAGCAGTTGCCGGAGCTGGATCTGTCAAATCATCTGCCGGCACATAGATAGCCTGCACAGATGTGACCGATCCTTTCCTGGTCGAGGTGATTCGCTCCTGCAATTCTCCCATCTCAGTCCCGAGTGTCGGCTGATAGCCGACGGCCGACGGCATCCGGCCAAGCAGCGCTGAAACTTCTGATCCCGCTTGAGTAAACCGGAAGATATTGTCGATGAACAAGAGAACATCTTGGCCCTGATCCCGAAAGTATTCCGCCATTGTCAGGCCGGATAGACCGACCCTCAGACGGGCGCCGGGCGGCTCGTTCATCTGTCCGTAAACTAGAACTGTTTTATCAAGAACCCCTGACTCCTTCATCTCCAGATACAGATCGTTGCCCTCGCGTGTACGCTCCCCGACACCACTGAAGACAGAATAGCCGCCATGCTTGGTGGCGATATTATGTATTAATTCCATTATGATTACTGTCTTTCCAACACCTGCACCACCGAACAATCCGGTTTTGCCGCCCTTGACATACGGCGCGAGAAGATCAATGACTTTGATGCCGGTTTCAAAAATTTCCGTTGTCGGTTCCAGTGACTCAAAACTCGGTGATTCTCTGTGAATTGGATACCGTTCTTTGGTCACGACCGCCGGACCGTTATCGACTGTTTCACCTAAAACATTAAAAATACGACCTAGAGTTTCTTCGCCAACCGGCACGGTGATTGGTTGTCCGGTGTCTATGGCTTCAGCGCCCCTCACCAAACCGTCGGTGCTTGACATACCGACCGCCCGCACCTTGTTGCCGCGCAAGTGTTGCTGGACTTCAGCAACGAGCTCTATCTGGCCGGCTTCCGTCACGGCCTTGATTTTTAAAGCGTTATAAATTGCTGGTAATTTCTCCGGCTCAAACTGGACATCGACAACCGGACCTATGACCTGAACCACCCGGCCAATATTCTGCTCAACTACACTCATTACAACTCTCCCTTCGAAAACTGGGTGACATCAAAAAAATTCTCTTTAAAATAGGGTGACACAATACCTATTATTATTTTCAACTTAAACCTCCGACTCGGCCCATCTCCATAAATGGGCGCGTTGTCCCCTTATTTGTGGAGGGATTCTGCGCCGCCAACGATCTCCGCTATCTCTTGTGTGATAGCCGCCTGACGCGCGCGGTTAAAAGACCGTCGTAAAATATCAATCATGTCCGCGGCATTATCGGTGGCGGCCTTCATCGCCGTCCGCCTGGCCCCATGCTCACTAGCGGCCGACTCCAGCAAAGCGCGATAAACAAGGGCCTCAATGTATGTCGGCAGCAAGTTATCGAGGACATCGTCGTCGCTTGGCTCAAATTCATAATCACTTGCAGCCTCCTCGGCCGATTCATCTTCAACCGCTTCTTGCTTGATAGGTAAAAGAACATGCTCGATAGCCTTTTGTTCCATAGCCGACTTAAAGTGGTTGAAAATTAGCACAACCTTGTCTACCTCTTCGGCCGTATAAAGATCGATAAGCTTTTGCGCTATCTCTTTGGCATCGTTGAAGCTGGGATTATCGGAAATATCGCGACGCTCATCTAGTAGCTCATACTCAAGATAATGGAAATAGTTGATAGCTTTCTTGCCGACCGCCAGGATCTCAACTTTGGCGCCGGCCTGACTTTCAGTTTCTATCAAATTGTCGGCTCGGCGCAGTATATTTGCGTTAGCGGCCCCGCACAGACCACGATCTGTAGTCAGTGTGACCAAAACGGTCCTTTGCGCGGGCTCCCTGACCACAAGAAGCGGGTGTCTGCCCGCCTCCACGCGAGAGGCAACATTGGTCAGAACTTCAAGCATTTTCATGGCATAAGGTCTCGCTGACTCTATGCGCTCTTGAGCTTTTCGTATCTTAGCCGTGGCCACCATTTCCATGGTTTTCGTAATCTGCCGTGTGTTGTCGACGCTCTTGATTCGCCGACGTATCTCTCTGGTTTGAGCCACTAGCCGCTATACCCCTTTTTGAATTCCTCGATTGCGGCTATCAGTTCTTTTTCTGTTTTGTCCGAGAGGACCTTCTCTTCTACGATTGACTTGGCAATGCCGGGATGTGTCCCTTTAACATATTGAATAAAGGCCTTTTCAAAATCTTCAATCTTGGCGACCTCAACATCATCCATGTAGCCGTTTACGGCTGTATATATGGACACCACCTGGTCCTCCATTAGAACCGGCTCATATTGACCCTGCTTCAGAACCTCAACGACTCTTTCGCCTCTAGCCAATTGCGCTTGAGTGGCTTTGTCGAGTTCGCTACCAAATTGAGCAAACGCTTCCAGCTCCCGATATTGCGCCAGGTCAAGGCGGAGCCGACCGGCAACCTGTTTCATAGCCTTTGTTTGAGCGTTACCGCCGACTCTCGAGACCGATATCCCGACGTTGATAGCGGGACGCACACCGGCATAAAATAAGTCGCTTTCAAGGTAAATCTGACCGTCTGTGATCGAAATAACATTTGTCGGAATATAGGCGGAAACATCGCTGGCTTGTGTCTCGACGACCGGTAAAGCCGTTAATGAGCCGCCGCCGAGCTCATCGCTGAGTTTCGCGGCCCGCTCCAACAGTCTGGAATGTAGGTAAAAAACATCACCCGGATAAGCTTCACGGCCCGGCGGGCGCCGAAGCAGCAACGACATTTGCCGATAAGCTTGCGCGTGCTTCGACAGATCATCGTAAACGCACAATGCGTGCCCATTATTGTAAGTAAAGTGCTCGCCCATAGCGCAACCGGAGTAAGGCGCTAAAAACTGGAGAGGCGCCGGTGAACTCGCGGAAGCGGTAACGACAATCGTATAATCCATCGCTCCATAATCACTCAAAACTTTCACGACTTGAGCGACGGTTGAAGCTTTTTGACCGATCGCCACATAGATGCATATCACGTCGCCGCCTTTTTGGTTAATTATCGTATCAAGAGCGATGGCCGTTTTTCCCGTTTGGCGATCGCCGATGATCAGCTCTCGCTGACCCCTGCCTATCGGTATCATCGAATCTATGGCCTTGATGCCCGTCTGCATGGGCTGTTTTACAGGCTGCCTATCGATTACACCCGGAGCTCGCCACTCAACCGGACGGAAAGCCTTGGCGTTTATTGGCCCTTTACCGTCCAAAGGTTGCCCCAGTGGATTGACAACTCTGCCCACCAGCTCTTCACCGACCGGAACCTGCACAATTTTGCCTGTGGATTTAACCGGATCTCCTTCTTTAACGAGAGCCGTTTCACCCATAAGAACAGCGCCGATTTCATCTTCCTCAAGGTTCAGTGCGATCCCGAAAAGTCCGCCGGGGAAAGCCAAAAGTTCGCCGGCCATCGCGCTCGGCAGCCCTTTTATTCGGGCGATACCATCACCCAATTCAATTATTTCGCCTTCCTCAACAAGCTCGACCGCAGTTTTGAACTGTTCTATTTGGGCCTTAAGGACAGCGTCAATCGCGGCGGCATCAATTGATTGTTCCATTCTACCTACCCCTCATATCTATAATCATTTCCTCGCGAAGCCGGCTAAGTTGATTTCTGACACTGGCATCAAGCAACTGCCCGTCAACCCTGACTATAATGCCGCCAACTATACCGGCGTCGACTTTCGGCCGCAGGATAACTTCGCGGCCTGTTAACTCTGACAATCGTTTTGCGAGACGATCAGAAAATTTATCGTCAAGCTCAACGGCGGTGGTCACTTCGGCAAGAACCTTGTTTTCCTCGGCCTGAAGACGGCGCGTGAAGTCCTCGGACACATCCTCAAGCTTATCGATTTGACTCATCCCCGCCAGCAACTGAACAAAATTGAGAGTCACCTTCGAGACTTTCGAGCCGAACACCTCTTCGATCACCCGCTGTTTCTTCTCAGTCGGTAGATCTTTTTCCAGCAAAGACTTCTTTAACTCGGAGTGACCCGCGAGCGTTTCTATTACAAAGTTCAGTTCTTGATCGACAAGGGCAAGATCGGCCTCACTCTTTGCCAAAGCCACTAGTGAAGCCGCGTAGGATTCACTTTTAGTCATTTTCCTACCAGCCTGGTCGGCTTGTTTATGACTAGCCTCAGTTTTCACTTAACGTGCCCGCCTCCGCCAGATATTCCTCAATGAGTTTTTCATGTCCCTTTTTGTCTAAGGACTTCCCGATCACACGTGAAGCGGCCCCAATCGTCAAATCGGCTATGCTGCTTTGTATTTCAGCCAACGCCAACTCTTTTTCTCTGTTTACTTCAGCGGCCGCCCGGACCAAAACTTGTTCCGACTCCAGCCGGGCCTTTTGGGCAATTTCTTCTTTCATGCTCTCGCCAAATTTGCGCCCTTGTTCGATAATTTCTTGCGCCTCTTCTCGAGCGTCGGCTATCTGCTGCTTGTACTCTTCAAGCATCTTGCCGGCCTCTTCTTGTGTCTTCTCGGCTGCCTCGAGCGATTCACGGATTGTGTCACTGCGTTTCTGCAGTATCCCGACTAACGGCGGAAACGCAAGTTTCCCCAGAATCGCCAATAACACAAAAAACGCTAGCGCCGAATAGATTATTTGATTAACATGTGGACTTAGAAGCTCCATCGACTGACCCCCCTCAGCTCTTAGCCTTTTCCAGACAAAATAAAGGCAAAAATCAATGCGTAAAGAGCCAGGGCTTCAGCGAACGCGATACCGATAAACATCGTCGTCCTAATCATACCGGCCGTCTCCGGCTGCCTGGCCATACCATCAATAGCCTTACCGACAATTATTCCGATACCTACCCCGGGACCAATAACGCCAATTCCAATTGCCAGTCCCGCACCTAAAAGTGCTAAACCTGCTTCCATTCGTCCTCCTCCCAAATTCCTGCTTTTATAGTTTTACTCACACTTGCAATTAATGCTCCGACTCCAGCGCTCCGCCTATATAAATCGCCGCCAGAATAGCGTAAATATAAGCCTGAAGCACGGCGATAAAAACTTCGAACATATACATGATCACGGCAAACGCGAAAGGGAAAGCTTTTACATACCACGCCGCACCGACCGACATACCGATAAACAAAGCGATAACGAGATGTCCGGCTAGCATATTAGCGAAAAGTCGAACTCCCAGCGAAAAGGGTCTCACGATATGACTGATTACCTCAAGAACAAACATGATCGGCATGAGGGGAAGCGGCGCCCCGGCCGGGATGAAAGTCTTCAAATATTTTATTGGTCCATGAGTTGTGACGCCTACGTAGTTATATAAAAGGAAGACGATAACCGCCCATGTCCAGGTGGTACTCGTTTGCGCTGTCGCCGTAAATGAGCCGGGAATCAAACCCACGAGGTTGGCGCCGAGGATAAAAAGAAAGAGAGTCGCGATGAACGGGAAGTAAGGCAAGCCCTTTTCGCCCATGACTTCCTTGACTATTCCGTCACGAATGAATTCCAAGAGACCCTCCACCAAATTCTGCAGCCCTCTGGGAACAAGCGATGGCCGCCGTGAAGGCAACCAAACCAGCAGAAAGACGACTAAAGCTGAGATCCAGAGAAAGACCACGGCTTTATTAATTGAGAGATCAATCCCGAAGAGAGCCAAATCAATGTACGTAACCGGTTCCGCAATTTCATGAAGAACCTCGGTTAAAGCTTCCAAGAACTACTCCTTTCGATCCAGCCCCCGGCCGCTGCGTAAAGCGATCGCAGCCCTGCCTTGTGTAAGCAAGAGCATAACAGTATGTGAAACTAAGAAAGACACACCCAAAACAAAGGCATCTAAGCCAAACCCAAGCACAGCCACTGTTAACAGCATCCCGACTACAAACAGCCGAGCAGGATAACCGGCAAATACCAGTGCCTGGCCCGAGGTGATCGATAGGCGCCGAGAGATTACCTCAGTCTTTTGGTACAGATAAAAATAAACGACAGTGATTCCGATGCCCGCGCAAACAGCAAAAAAGCTTTCTCGAAGCAAAATCAACCCTTGCCTGACTTGTCATCGTCTCGCTTGACGATAACCTTGTATGCGCTAAGCATTCCAGCCGCCATCCCCGTTATCGCGCCTATGATAGTGAAGATTGGCGAAGTCCCAAATCGGCCGTCAAGCCAACTACCGACTCCGATCATGATAAATACTGCGAAAACCAACTCGATGCCAAGCGCGCCGACATCGTTAAAATCTTCCCAGTTTGATGGCTTTTTATCGGGCATTTTAAATTTTATTACCCTATTCAGCCAGCCGCAATTTCTCCAAAACCCGTATCACTTTATCACAAGTATTTTTGAAAATAAAGAGAAAATCTTCACATGCGCTCGACTGGTTTGTAAATTAACCTGCCCTGGACGCATGAACAGATCTTTTTAAGAACTTTTCCTGTCATTTGATTCTGTTCTTGGCCGCGCTCGGCCTTTAGAAGCGCTCTTGCCTGAACTACCGAAATTATCAAAAAAACCGACTACTTCCGCAAAAAGAAACGTTAAAAACAGACCGGCGATGATGATCAGGTATTTTTCCGTCGAGGGCATTACCTTAAATGTCAATCCGAGAACCGATAGCGCCGCGCTCCACGCGTATACGAAAAGAACCGTCTGCTTATGGGTTAATCCGCGCCTGATCAATCTATGGTGAAGATGATCACGGTCAGCTTGAGTTACAGGTGTTTTGCTTAGATACCGCCGCAAGATCGCCAGAGCCGCGTCCAGAATCGGTATCCCCATAATTATCAGGGGTGAGAATAGGGACACAGCCGCGATGCTTTTCATTACACCGTTAACAGTAATCGCACCAAACAAGTAGCCCAAGAACATGCTGCCGGAGTCCCCCATAAAAATCTTGGCGGGATAGAAGTTATGTTTCAAGAATCCCAGAGACGCGCCGGCTATCGCCAATGTCACCAAAGAAACGCCTAACTGACCGGTTTGCAGACTGAAGAAGAAAAAAGCGAGCCCGGCGATGACGGAAACACCCGCGGCCAGCCCATCAAGACCATCAATAAAATTCATAATATTGGTAAAAGCGACAACCCAGAATATTGTCATTGCGATCCCGATGTTGCCTAGGTAGAAAAGCGCCCCCGGGGCGCCAAACGGGTTGCCGATAAACTCCATCTTGACGCCATAGGCGACCAGAACCAGAGCAGAGACAAGTTGGCCGCTGAACTTGAAAACCGGACTCAAGTCCCGGATATCGTCAATCACGCCGACAATCAATATTATCAGACCGCCCAGAAAGATGCCTTGGAACTCCCGGCTGACCTGTATGTTTATTATCTCATTGGGAAAGAAGCGTTGGAAGACAAGGAAAGCCGCCAAGGCGGCCATAAAGCCAATCCAAATGGCCACACCCCCCAACCGCGGAACCGGTTCAAGATGCATCTTTCGTTCATTGGGATGATCTACCGCCTTCAGCCTCAGCGCGACAGGCCTGATCCACATCGTTGCCAGATACGAAAAGACTGCTGAAGCCAGGAAGACAAAGGCAAATCCGGCATATATAGTCATTTCGATTGAATTTCCCCCGAGATTGATAGTTGAACCTGATTGATGCCCGCTTCTTTCAAAAGCTCCACGGCTAACTCGTCAGGGTAAGAGCTTATGAAAAAGATATCCCGGATCCCGCTGTTAATAATTATTTTCGCGCACAGAGTACACGGCTGGTGGGTACAGTAAATGACAGCTCCTTTAATTGAGACGCCGTGAAGAGCCGCTTGGATAACGGCATTCTGTTCAGCATGCAGACCACGGCACAGCTCATGACGCGCTCCTGACTCAATATTGCGTTCATCACGCAGACAACCGACTTCAGAACAGTGAGCCAACCCCATCGGCGCGCCGTTATATCCGGTCGCCAGAATCCGCTTGTCCTTAACAATAACGGCACCCGTTTGACGCCGCAGACATGTGGATCTTCTGGCTACCCGGATGACTATATCCAGAAAATACTCATCCCATGACGGGCGTGTCATTAACGGCCCTCGCGGCGTCCCTGGTAAAGCGGGAAGTCACGGCAGAGCCCCAGGGTCTGCCGACGGACAAGGTCGCAAGATGTCTGATCATTAATATTGTTCAAGACCTTGCTGATCAATTGAGCTACGGAAACCATCTCAGCCTCTTTCATGCCTCTCGTAGTTAGAGCCGGTGTACCGAGGCGAACGCCGCTTGTCACAAAAGGTGACTGCTTATCAAACGGAATCGCGTTCTTGTTGGTTGTGATACCGCATTGATCAAGGGCCTCTTCGGCTTGCTTGCCGGTAATCCCTTGCGGCGTTAAATCAACCAGCAGTAAATGAGTGTCTGTCCCGCCCGAAATCAGTCGAAACCCTTGCTCCATTAAAGCATCAGCCAGCGCTTTCGCGTTTGCCACTACTTGCGTCTGATAACGCTTGAACTCGTCCGAGGCGGCTTCTTTGAAAGCCACAGCCTTGGCCGCAATTGTGTGCATGAGCGGCCCGCCCTGCATTCCGGGAAAAACAGTATGATCAATTTTCCTAGCGAATTCCTCGCGGCAAAGAACCATTCCGCCCCTTGGGCCGCGCATCGTCTTATGTGTTGTTGTTGTGACAAACTCTGCGTGAGGTACCGGGTTTGGGTGATTTCCCGTGGCCACAAGACCAGCGATGTGAGCCATGTCAACCATTAGTATCGCTCCAACTTCATCCGCGATGGACCTGAATGCCTGATAATCCAGAACTCGCGGATAAGCGCTGGCACCAGCAATAATCAGTCTCGGCTGAGCTTTGATCGCTTTGGCCCGAAGATCATCATAGTCAATCACTTCCGACTGCGGGTCTACCCCATACGACACTGAACTGTAAATCTGCCCGGAAAAATTGACCGGGCTGCCATGGGTCAGGTGCCCGCCGTGCGCCAGACCCAAACCCATAATTGTATCGCCCGGCTTGAGCACCGTAAAAAAAACCGCCATGTTCGCTTGAGCCCCTGAATGTGGTTGCACATTGGCGTGATCAGCACAGAACAGCGCTTGAGCGCGAGACCGGGCCAGTTTCTCAACGACATCAACATATTGACAACCACCATAGTAGCGTTTATCAGGATAACCCTCGGCATATTTATTGGTCAGTACGCTTCCTTGAGCAGACAATACAGCTTCACTTGTAAAGTTCTCCGCCGCTATCATCTCCAGCGTATTCTGTTCTCTTTCAAGCTCCGCCTGGATGGCCCGCGCTACCTCCGGATCGACTTCTTTAAGACCCACTTAGCTCCGTTCTTCCTTCTCAATCTTGGTTATCTTCTCGACTCTCCGTAAATGACGGCCGCCCTCAAATTCCGTCTCCAGCCATGTGTCAAGGATTCGTAAAGCCATCCGGGGATCTACCAGACGTGAACCGATTGTCAGGACATTAGCGTCATTATGCGCCCGAATCAACTTAGCCGACTCAATGTCGTTGGCAGCCGCGGCCCTGATCCCTTGAATCTTGTTGGCCGCGATTGACACGCCGGCTCCGCTGCCGCAGACCAGCACGCCCTTGGAAAACTCTCCTTCGGCGACCCGGCGACCGACTTTCACGGCATAGTCGGGATAATCAACTGAAGTCTCATCAAAAGTTCCGACATCGAGAACATCATAACCCTTTTTCTTTAAGTGCTCTACCATATCTTGCTTGAGTTTGTAGCCGGCGTGATCCGCTCCGATAACTAATCGTTTATCACTTTGCATGTATGTCTACAGCACCTCCAAGACGGCCTCTTTTGAGATAGCGCCTTCCCGATAAATTTTCGGCGGCCGGACCCCCGTGTCTACTACAGTAGATTCTATGCCAACAGGCGACGTTCCGCCATCTATGTAAACATCCACCCGATCACCCAGAGCATCCTTAGCTTCACCAACGCTCAAAGGGCTTGCCCGACCTGAAATGTTGGCGCTGGTTGTGGCGAGTGGTTCACCGACCGCCCGGATAAGCTCAATCGCCGGTTTAAAATTAGGCAACCTGACACCAATAGTTCCTTTGACTGTCATCAACCGCGGAACAGAATCTGACGCCGGCATGACCAGAGTCAATGGCCCCGGCCAAAACTCTCGCATCAACACGCGAGCTTGGTCGGGTATTTCGCGGCAGACTTTTTCAACATCGGAAACATCAGCGATCATGGCTATCAATCCCTTGCTGCATAAACGTCTTTTTATTTCAAAAAGACGGTCGATAGCGCCCTGTTTAAAAATCGACGCCCCGAGACCATAGACAGTGTCAGTCGGGAAAACCGCTACACCCCCAGTCTTAATCAGGGCCGCCGCTTGTCTTATCTGTGTGATGTCAGGATTTGCTGGATCAATCAAAAAACTTTCCACAGCAACTAATCTAGGAATTGGAGTGCCGACGTCCGATAATGACGCGCTTTATGCCGTTGTAATCCTCATAAGTATCGATCGATGGAAACCCGGAATCAACCAACATGTCGCTGACGACCACCGATTGATCTATCCCGACCTCAAAAGCGATCAGGCCCCGATCCTCTAAATACTGAGACGCGCGTTCGGTTATTCTCCTGTAGAAATCCATGCCGGTGGCGCCGCCGTCCAGAGCCTCCCGGGGCTCATGGTTTTTCACTTCGGCCTGTAGTGTGTCGATCTGGGCGCTCGGTATGTATGGCGGATTGGCCACTATGGCGTCAAACTTCATGGCTGGAGTCCGGGGTAGGGCCGAAAAAAGATCGCCGCAGATAAAAGTAACTTTGTTTTCCAGACCATGGGCGATCGCGTTCGCTTCTGCGACAGCCAGAGACTTTTCAGAAATGTCTACCGCCCAGATATCCGCGTCTTCAAGTTCCTCGGCGAGCGCCAAGCAGATTGTCCCCGCTCCCGCACCTAGATCCAAGAGCATCAGCCTCGAATTTGACGATGCAGTGACGAAACCGATCTCATCAATGACTTTTTCTACTAGAAGCTCAGTTTCGGGCCTGGGGATAAATACACCGTCCCCGACACGGAGATTAAGCCGCCGAAAAGCCTGATTACCGGTAATATATTGCAAGGGTTTTCCGGCGCACCGTTCTTTGAGCACGCGCTTGAATTTCTCCCTCTCTTCTTCTTTCAGCGGCCGGTCATATTGGACATATAGCTCGACCCGGGTCAACTCAAGTGAGTGAGCAAGAAGAAGTTCTGCTTCAAGTTGCGGCGATGTCAACTTCTGTTTTGCCAGATACTCTTTGGCGGCCACCAGGACCTCCGTTAGAGTCCATTTCGACATTAGCCCACCTGCTCCAGCCGGTCGGCTCTATCAGCGATCGCCAGTCCTTCAAGCAATTGGTTGATATCGCCGTCCATGACGTCGCTTAAGTTGTAAACAGTTAAGCCAATGCGATGATCTGTTACCCGGCCCTGAGGGAAATTGTAGGTCCTGATCTTCTCGCTCCGGTCGCCTGTACCTATCTGCAAACGACGCGCTGTTGCCATTTCATCCTGCTGTTCTTGGACCATACGTTCGAATAACCGGGCCCTTAAAACCTTGAGGGCGCGCTCTTTGTTTTGCAGTTGAGACTTCTCGTCTTGCATTGACACGGTCAATCCTGTGGGTAGATGAGTGATGCGGACCGCTGAGTCAGTAGTATTAACCGATTGGCCGCCCGGTCCACTCGATCGGAAGATGTCGATCCTAATCTCATTGGGCTTTATTGTCACTTCCGGAATATCTTCAGCCTCGGGCAAAACCGCCACCGTCACGGTTGACGTATGAATCCGTCCGCTGGACTCCGTCACTGGAATCCGCTGGACACGATGAACCCCTGACTCAAACTTCAGTAGACTGTATGCTCCCCTGCCCTTGATTTCAAAGGTAACCTCTTTGAAGCCGCCCATTTCAGAATGGCTCGTGCTCAGGACCGCCGTGCGCCAGCCCCGACGCTCCGCGAAACGACTGTACAAGCGGAATAAGTCAGCGGCGAAAAGCGCGGCTTCCTGCCCGCCGGCGCCTCCCCTGACTTCCACGATGACGTTTTTCTCATCGTTCGGGTCTTTGGGCAACATCAAGACGTGAAGCTCTTCCTCAAGCACCCCTTTGCGCTTCGTGAGTTGCGCGATTTCTTCCCCAAGCCAGGTTTCCATCTCGCTGTCTTTTTCACCCTTGAGCATTTCTTGAGCGCTAATCAGCGAAGTATCGACAGCCGCATGATCATTGATCTTGGCGACCAGCGGTACAAGGTCAGCGTGGCTCTTTGTTAATTCTCGATATCGTTTCTGGTCTTTCAGGACTTCCGGGTTGCTGAGTTTGTCAGTCAGGCTCTGATAGTTTGCCAGTATTTGCTTATATCTCTCGTTCATGTCACTTCAACCCCAAAATCTCCGGGCCAATCGTAGCTACCCGCCCTCACTTTCAACCGCAAGTAGCTTGTTTAATGACACAAGTGCAACCTCAACCTGATCTCGTGATGGAACTCTTGTGGTTAGTCGTTGAAGGGCCAGACCCGGACTCATTATTATTCTAACCAATTTTGAGTCGCCATGTCGACCTGCGAATTTAATGATTTCATAAGAGATTCCCGCTACAAGAGGCAGCACCAAGAAACGCAGACCGATTCTGCTCAAAAGCGATGTCGGCCGACCAAGTAAGGCAAAGATGAAGATCGACGTAACCATGACGACCAAAAGGAAACTGGTCCCGCACCGCATATGCTGAGTACTGAAAGTCTCAATATTTTCCGGGGACATCTCGACCCCGCTCTCAAACGCGTGAATAGTCTTATGTTCGGCGCCGTGATACTCGAAAACACGCCTAATGTCTTTCAAGTTTGAGACCACAGCCAGATACAGAAGGAAAATCGAGATTCGGATACCGCCCTCAACGAAGTTCAGGAGCACGGTATTGCCCCATCCGGCCGGCATCAAATTGTCAACGTAGCCATGTGAGAACCGCGCCAACCAAACCGGCAACGCGAAAAAAAGACCCAACGCCAGCGCAAACCCGAAAACCATCGTTATGACCATTTCTTTCGCGCCAATCTCAATGTCTTCGTCTGATGCCTCATTAGCTGAGTAACTGAGCGCGCCGACCCCAAGAGTTAACGATTCGACAAGAGCAAGCATGCCTCTTGCTATCGGGCTGCGCAGCCAAGGCCAACGTTTTGACCAGTTTGGGACCGATTTCGTCTTCGACACGATTTCGCCACTGGGCCTGCGCACCGAAACAACATAATGCGTTTTGCCGCGCATCATTACACCTTCAAGAACTGCTTGTCCGCCAATATGTGTCGGGGTGGGTTTGGATATCATGTGGGATATGATACATGAAGTGCGGGTCTTGTGCTATACCAGGCAGACCAAAGGAAGCATGTTAAAACTTCGTGCTTAAGTAAAAAGGAGTGGGGCGGGAGGTTTTCTTGCGACTTGTGAGCCACATGAGCCGGAATTGAATGGAGCGGCGGCGGCAAGTTTTGATTGCAGAGAGCACAGGGACAAGCATGTCGAAACTTCGCCCCGCGGAATGAGATGAAGGCCATAGTCGCGAACCGGAGCAAGAAAACCTTCCGCCCCGATCTAAACCACATCGTTTCTGAGATCAAGACGCTTCGTAAGTTCTTAGACTTTTACGCCGCCGCGGTAGACCCAGTCTTTCTCTTCTATCTCGACTATCCCTTCGGGAGTCAGCTTACGAGGTCTCTTGCAATAGAATTTGCCCTCAGGGCACCGCCCACGTACACACGCCGGCCCAACTCTTGCGAAGACAGTCGGAGCCAACGGCAAAACCAGCCTCAACATGGCCTCAGCCAGACGGCGTATCTCCCATTGCGCCCGCTCACATGTGCGAAGAGAAAAAAAGTGTAGCAGCTCACGCGCGTTCATGGTTACGACAATTTTTGTCTCGACCGCCTGGGGCAGAAGATATCTGGCGTCCTCAGCCTCAAGGCCGGCCTTCAACAAATCCTGATAGTCAGCGTAGGCCGACTCTGTAGCCGCGGCAAAATCAGCCGCCAGCTCCGGTCGCGCCGCGACAGAAGGAGGTATTATCATCGGTGGCTTACTTAACTTGACATAACGCTGGGACTGCTGACTATAGGAAGCGACTCGATGTCTTACAAGCTGGTGAGAACAGGCCCTTGATATTCCCTCAATCGCGAATGTAAAATAAGCGTGCTCGCAGACGCTTAAATGCCCGGACTTGAGAATCGTCTTGAGCAATGAGGCGACTTCTTCGTCAGCCATTTCCTCAATGAGGTCCGCGGCGCCAACGGGCGCGTAGCATAGCCGGGCAGCAGCCGCCACGACTTTTTCAGGTTTTGGCGTATAAGTTAGTAAGACAACGCCTAACGTTGCGGCTTTCAACTTTTTTTCAGACTACCGTATTTCCGCTGAAACCTCTCGACCCGGCCGCCGGTGTCGACGAACTTCTGCTTGCCTGAATAGAACGGGTGGCAGGCCGAACAGATCTCAACGTGCAAAGATGGCTCAGTTGAACGAGTTTTAAACTTACTCCCGCACGAACATGTAACCTCGCACTCTACATAATCCGGGTGAATATCTCTTTTCATTTTCCTCCCTCCATAAAACTTATCGTACGCCTTCCAGGCGGGTGTCTAAGCATCTCCGACGAGAGCGAAAATTCGATACGGCGTTCGTCCGGCAAGGCGCGACGATTCCGCGTAGCTGTAGCTACTCGAAAGAGGAGCAACACAGTCGGCGATCGTCGTAGCAAATTTGCAGCCGGAGCGAGATACTTTGATACCCTCCTAACTTAAAGTTTTGTCTTCCCTATCTGCGATAAGAACGATTCGTTGGATTTCGTCTCCTTGAGTTTGGCGATCAATAATTCAATGGCGGCTGCCGGATCCAAAGCATGCAGCACTCGACGCAATTTCCATATCTGCTGCGCCTCCTCGGTTTGTAACAGCAGTTCTTCTTTTCGCGTACCGGATTTCTCGATATCGATGGCCGGAAAAATACGTTTGTCGGCCATCTTTCTATCAAGATGCAGTTCCATGTTACCGGTCCCCTTGAACTCTTCAAAGATGACGTCGTCCATTCGGCTCCCAGTATCAACCAAGGCAGTAGCCAGGATGGTCAGGCTGCCCCCATGTTCAATATTCCGGGCAGCCCCGAAGAATCTCTTGGGAGGGAATAGAGCCGTCGAATCGACACCTCCCGAAAGAATTCTCCCGCTCGCCGGCGCCGTCAAGTTATAGGCCCGCGCCAAGCGTGTGACACTATCGAGAAGAATGACCACGTCTTTTTGGTGCTCAACCAGTCTTTTGGCCCTCTCAAGCACCAATTCGGCTACCTGAACATGGTTGTCAGACGGCTGATCGAAGGTTGAGCTGACCACCTCGCCCCTGACCGATCTTTCCATGTCGGTGACTTCTTCCGGACGTTCATCTACCAGCAATACGAGCAGTACTACTTCCGGATTATTAGCGACAATGCTGTTCGCGAACTGCTTAAGGATCGTCGTCTTGCCGGCTTTTGGCGGGGAGACAATTAAGCCTCTCTGCCCCTTGCCGATCGGCGCGACCAAATCAATAATACGAGACGCGATTTCACCGGAGCCGACCTCAAGGCGAAAACGTTGATCCGGATAAATCGGTGTAAGTTTTTCAAATACTGGGCGTGCTCTGGCAAGTTCCGGATCCTGACCGTTAACAGCCTCAATTCTTAGAAGCGCGTTGTATTTCTCGCTCTCCTTGGGCGGCCGTACCTGGCCTTCAACTTCATCTCCCCGCCGCAAGTCAAACCGGCGTATTTGGGACAATGAAACGTAGATATCTTTGTCGCCCGGCAGATAACCCCGCTGCCGCAGAAACCCGTATCCGTCGGCCAGAATGTCAAGCACACCTTTTCTTCGAAGCAGAGCATCGGCAGGGGGTTTTGGCGGCGGGGGCTTCACTTGTGTCAGATTCGGCTTTCCTTTAGCCGCATCTGCCGAACCAGCGCTCACCGGCGCCTCGGCCACGGCCGTCACTGAAGCCATTTTCGGCTTCTGATCAATCCCTCCTCCGGAGTTGGATTGATCGAGAATCGCTTTGATCAACTCTTGCTTCTTTAACTTGGTGGCACTTGCAATACCTAGTTCAGCGGCGATCGGCTGTAGCTCAACCAGTTTTTTTTCTTCGAGAGAATCCTTGTCCAATACTCACACCTTCCTTTGTGAAATCAATCCTTGGAACCGATTATCCTGTCTACCGGTTCTCGCTTAATTTTTTCTGAAGAGCTTCCCAATCAGACAAGAAACTCGCTATTCCTTTATCGGTAAGCGGATGTCGCACCATCTTCTTTATTACCGCGAACGGGATGGTCGCGATATCAGAGCCGATCAAAGCCGCTTCAGCAACGTGCCGCGGATGTCTAATACTGGCGGCGATAACTTCAGTACCCAAATCATAATTGCCAAGCGCCTCAACCATTTCAGCCAAGCGCCCGAGACCATCGGTTCCAATGTCATCAAGGCGACCCAGGAACGGGCTCACATACGCCGCCCCGGCCGCAGCCGCCAACAATGCTTGATTCACGCTAAACACTAAGGTCATGTTGATATGAATGCCCTCATCGGTTAAGACCCTTGTCGCTGCCAACCCTTCAGGGCTAATCGCTATCTTTACAACAATGTTTTTAGCAATTTGGGCCAATTGACGAGCTTCATCTATCATTTCAGATTTGATTGAGCCGACAACTTCCGCGCTTATGGGGCCGGCTACTAAGGCGCTTATCTCTTTTAGCGCCGTTTCATAGTCCTGGCCGGCCTTTGCGGCCAATGTGGGATTGGTAGTGACGCCGTCAATAATGCCCCATGAAGCAGCCTCAGCAACCTCTGAAACAATGGCGCTGTCGATAAATATTTTCATCCCCAAATCCCCTTTCCTAAATTGGCGTCTCTTCGATGATGTTAGTCCCTGATTGATCAGAATTTGAACCAGCCCTGACGGGTGAAGTACCCGCGCTCTCGCGACCTTTTGGCCCCACGACTCGACTGAGCACAGCCTCGATAATTTCGGATACAGTTAGATCCAGATTATGACTTGAAATAACCGGAATATGATTGTCTTTGGCAAGAACACTTATATATTCGCCTATCTTACGAATATTGTCAAAATTTGCGCGATATCTTTCAAAGGGACGAAAACCCTCGGTTTCAAGTTCCCTGATATAGAAGTGACTGCGGTGTAAGTTCTCATCCTCGACGCTGATTATGAATGAGATGATAAAAGCTTCCTCCTTAAAAGCGGAAAAGTCAACGAAACCAGGCACGATATGAACGCCCTCGACAATTTGATTTGTGCCTTCTTTTATGGCCCGCTCGATGATCGCGCGAACACCAACCGCGACAGCTGAAATCTGTTCTCGAAAACCGATAATGATCGGGTCCGCGCTTTTAATCATCGGGACCCTCAGGCCTTTCCAGGCATTAAAAGATGAGTTGTAAAGGGCCGGCATTAGCTCTTGCGAGAAAACAGCCCTCATTACCTCTCTAATCCCATCAGTTGAGATGATCCGCGTGATACCCAACCTATGCGCTGTCTCTGAAGCTATTGTTGATTTGCCAACACCTGTTGTCCCACCAATCAGCATTATTAGCGGCTTATCAAGTTTACTCAAATCTTGCCATTGTTGAAACTTTTCAGCGTATTCGGTCCCGACACTGTTCTTGATCACGTTAAGGGTCACCCGACGCAATTCTTGGATGGTCACGGAATTCTTGCGCTCGGCCACCAATTTATCTTCAATCTTTTTGGCAACCTGATAAGACTGGGAGGGCGGCAGACCCGTAGCCATAATTGATGACGCCATCAAACCTTTTGAATATGGCAGCCCGTGCTTGTCGTCTTTAATAGTTATCCTACGGTTAATCGGTTTCTGCTTTTTAGCCACCGCTATGCTCCTTAAACTTAGTCTGAGCCTCTTTGGCTAAGTTGATTAGGGAATCCGCCAAAGATCTCTCGTCTACCGAGACCGGGATGTTATCACAATAGATTAGCTGCTTATCCAATTCAGCTCCAATTTCCGTCACGACGTCGACTGCCGCTGCTTTTAGTTCTGTTAGCAAGATGTCAAATCTTCCTCTGTTATCGGTTATGTCCGCTCTCAGAAATGATCGGTTTGATAAGTGATTGGAGATACCGACAATCTGGGCTCCGAATTCCGACTCTAAGTATTCCTTGATTACAACATTTGCTGATTCAGGCGCGGTTGTTGTAAAAAAGACCTTTTTGTCCGAAATATCCTCTAAAGGTTGAGGTCTAAAAATAGTTTTTACCACGTCCAAGCCTGGTTTAATCCTTTGAATATGCTCAATTATCTCAGTTACCCGTGATACGTTCACGTCTTTTTCGCAATTTGTCAAAACAACAAGATCGCTGATGAGTAATCGATACGAACCAAGATACCCAACTATATATTCCGCCGGCTGATTGACGCCGGCAACAGTTACTCTTGTTTCAGTCTCAATAGGAGGCATAGCCGCGCCACTGCCTTCGAAGACTGTAAAATCCGTATCAAGTGCGTTCGCGATGATCGCTCCCTCTTTGACGTTTGAAACAAATGGTTGTCCCGCCAAACCTCCACCGCAGCGACGACAACCAACAGTCGGTATCCGACTCATCAGCGCATCTTCAAAATGGTCCGAAGCCGCGTGCCGACCTTGACGCGCCTGGCCTAACAGATATCGGGCGTCGATCTTTATTTTAGAGCCGTCTATAACTTCGGGCTCTTTGGGGCCACCGCGACCCATAGCGACTACTCCGGGCTTAAACCCCGCTTTCTTTAGTTCCCTGCATGCGTACGCCGATATCGCTGTCTTGCCGACGCGTTTGCCCATCCCGATAATGGACATTGCCGGCTTTGTTCCTATCTTTTCGAATGTCGGCGGCTGGAACTCGAAATCCGCGCCTATGTACTTCAGCCCGAGCGATAAAACAAGGCCGGCAATTTCAAATCGTTCACGATAACCGACAACAGGCTCGTCGCTAAGATCAACAACAGCATCAGGCTCGTAAAGTTTGATCGCTTTGCGTATGGCCGCAAGAAAATTTTCATCTCGGACAACCGGACACCCAAGAACATCCAACGACTTGTTTTCAAGGACCTTTTCCGTACCGCCCAGAAAGACGGCTGCAACGATTTCCCGGCCGCCCCGGCTAATCTCAGCCAATGCCGACTTGATGACCGGCGGATAATGCTCACCGTCAATCAGCGCTAAAAACCTATTTATTAGTTGTCACCCCGAGCTCGCTGTCTACCGGATCCCATTTGCATTGGCGCTTTTCATCAAGTTTGAGATCGACTATCAATTCCTCACCGGCAAACGGATACTTCCGATAAATACGCATCCGCTTCTTTTCAAGTTTCACTACGTTATAGCAGGGTTTTGTCTTGCCTCGCAGGCGCATAGACGATGTCGTTCCCGCAGTTACAACCACCAAATCCTCAAGGCGCCAAACATGGGGAACGTGTTTGTGGCCACTTAAGACCAGATCAACACCGGCCCTGATCAGAACCTGAAGCATATCTCCGGCGTCATAAACGACATTGCGCTCTCGTCCCGTACCGGGTACAGGCAACAAATGATGATGCAGAGCCAGCACTTTTATGCCCTCAGTGATGGCAAAATGTTCTCCCAACCACCGGTAGCGCTCTCTCCCAATGCGGCCGTTATCAAGATCGGGTTCGCTTGAGTCAAGACCGATAATTGTCACACCGGGAATTTTCAGAATGTTATTCCTAAGGCCGAATAGCTCCTCAAAATGAATATAGCCGACATTTCGGCTGTCATGATTACCGGGGATAATCACTTTGTTCTCGCATTTGATCATATCCATGAACGTTTTCGCTGTTTTATATTCTTGGCGAAACCCAGAATCCGTTAAATCACCCGTGACTACAACCACCTGAGGGTTTATATTGTTTATCTCATTAACTGTCTGGCTTAACAGGTTGGGAATAAAATAGGACGAGCCGGCATGTAAATCTGAGATGTGCACTATCGTAACAGGCTCATTTTCTGATTGTTTGCGCTGCGCCATTGTTTTTCTCTTTCATCCGATCTTTTTTATGCCCTAAAAAAGCCCTATGCCCAGGCTGTTTTTTCTATCCCAGTTCAGATTATGTCTGATCTTTCCAGCTGATTCTTCATGGTTTTTATCCGCGCTTGGCGGCAAGTGAACTTCGAATTAAATGCTCCTGTTCCTTACAAGAGTTTAAAAAAAGAGGAATCGCATGTTTATTTGAGCCTAAGTATACTCCCAATTCCCGGCGGGTCAATAGAAACGCGACCCGGCCGCGCTCATTCCTCCATCATTATCCTCATTTTTCCTTCTTTTTTCGGTACCGTAAAACTTGTAACACCTTGATGCCGACTGAACGTGATCGTTAAGCGGCTCCCCCCTATGCGGAGATTTGATAGACTGACATGGTTTAGCCAGCTAGGCAGAGTTGGATTGTTGATATATAAAATATTCTTGGGCGCATTTGGCGTGAGTCCGAGAATTGACTGGAGAATCATGAAGATAGCCCCGGCCGCCCAGGCCTGAGGACTACAGGCAACCGGGTATTCAACTGGTGAATTTGACCCTCTCCTGGTAAAACCGCAAAAAAGCTCCGGCAGTCGGAAATACGGGTGAAATATAGCCGCGTCGAAAATTCCGCCGGCGATATGTTCCGCTTCTTTGATCCATCCATATCGCTTAAGCCCCCGGACGATTATCGCGTTGTCGTGAGGCCAGATAGAACCGTTATGATAACTCATCGGGTTGTAGATGCTCGACTCTTTGCTGGCTGTACGGATACCCCAACCTGAAAACATGGCGGGATCAAGGAGCTTCCGAGCCACAGCAGCGGCCTTGTCGTTATCGACTATGCCGGTCCACAGACATTGACCGGCGTTTGAAGTAATTGTTTTTACCTGTTGCTTTTTACCATCGAGCGCAAGCGCGTAAAACGCTTGTTCCTGCACCCAGAATTTGGCGTTGAATAAATCCTTCAATGTGGACGCTTCCTTGGCGAGCTTATCAGCGAATTTGTCATCGCCCAGATCACGAAAGACCTGAGCCATACGCTTTTTCGCGTAGTAGACATATGCCTGGACTTCAACTAGGGCTATGGGAGCCTTAGCCAGTTTCCCGTTTGTGTCGGCGATCGCGTTGTAGGAGTCTTTCCAGCCCTGGTTTATCAGACCCCGGCGTGATTTGCGTTGATACTCTACAAAACCATCACCATCAATGTCTCCAAAATTGTCGATCCAATCCAGAGCGGCCAATATGGCCTTTTTATGCTTGTGGATAAAAGTCTCGTCTCCGGACCATCGGTAGTATTCAGACATGACCAACAAGAAAAGCGGCGTCGAGTCGACAGATCCATAGTAGGGCGTATGAGGTATTTCACCCATATTCGCGAGCTCGCCTTGGCGGAACTCGTGCATTATTTTACCGGGCTCTTCGTCTCGCCAGGGGTTTACCTCTTTGCCCTGCAACTGAGCAAGTATTTCCAACGTATCGCGCGCCGGTGTCTGATTTAGCGGCAAGGTCTGGAGCGCCGCAATTAGGCTGTCCCGACCAAAAGGCGCTACATACCAGGGTATGCCGGCACTAATTATGCTACCGTGCGAACTGCTGGTAATTAGGGCACGAATGTCGTTGCGCCCACGCTCTAAGACTGAGTTGAAAAGCTCATTATCCGTATTGATGTTCGTACATGATTGCTCCCATTTTTCGTAAGAACGTCTTTGCCCGCTTATGGCCCGATTGAAGCCGGGGACCTTTTTCTTCTGGGTCCCGATGACCGGTGATATCTTAAAGTTCAATACCTCTCGACCGTTCGGCTCAAGAACAAGTTTATATCCGAAGATGACCTTATTCGCTTCCAAGCGATGCCAATGGGGCACTTGGGACATCTCAATGTCTGTTCGACGTAAGAGCTCGTCTTCACCTAGGTATGCGAGTGTCAGCCTGTCTTTATCTAATTTAGGTTGGAATAGTTGCCCCCTTTTTTTTCGACGTAGCCCCCTGACCTCAAACATGTCCGCGAAATCAGCAAAGAAAGCAATTTCGACTTTGAGTTCAACACGTACGGGGTTGTAGTTCTTGAATCTGATCCGCTCCAACAAGCCACCCGCCAGAACCCGGAGTCTCCTGATGTTTATGGTTTCCTGCGGAATTTTTAGCTGATCGCCCTCGCTTATATCGGCATTAGTCAGCTCGATATGGGACATGTAGTCGCGTTCAGAGCTGGTTGACAAAAGAATCGGTTCACGACCGTTCAAATAAAGCTCCCAACAGCTCAGGAAACGAGTATCGGAAGTGTAGAATCCCAAACCACTAGTGTTGTCTGAGGGAATATTCCCGCGCCTGTTGCAGTAGACGAAAATATCGTCATCTTTAATAGTGAGCCGACGCTCTTTTATGTCAACGATGATGAAAGGGATGCCTTCATTGAGAATGCGATTTGTAGCTTGTTCCTCGACTATGAACTCTTCGCCCTCGGGACTGATGTATTTCTGCAAAAACTCCTCCATTATCTATCTTAGCCAGAGTTATCCAATTATTATTCCCAATATTGAAAAGGACGTGTTAGTAATGCGAATCATCTGTCTAAACGATTCTGTTTTTTGAGTGAAAAAAGAATTCGGCAGGCGCGTGGATCGAGCCATAATCGCGCCTATGTGAGCGAGCTAAATGAAGTGAAGAGGGACGAGTCAAGAGTCATGAGTGAAGAGCTAAGAGAAGAAACCAACGCTAGATATTTGGTACACAACCGAAACCAGATTGTTTTATTCCCGGTGCCGGCCCTTTGGTCCGACGAAAAAAAGGCCTGGCTTCGGTCTCAACTCGAAATCGCAGTAGACAGGGTTTTCGGCCGCGTTTAAGTGGACTTCCGACCCGCTTCTCCCGCTTTGAAGATGGCCATTTTCGTTAGGGGAGGACCTAGAACTTGAAATACAAAAGTTGTACCGGCGATCACGTTAACAGCAAGCAGCGCCAAATTCAGGCCCGGCGCCCCAAGATCACGAAATGTTTGAGCCGCCTCGATTGAGAGCCCGATTGCCACACCCGCTTGAGACAAAAGTCCGAACCCTAAGTATTTGCGAACAACTCCCGGCGCTCCTGAAATAGTCGCTCCAAACCAAGCCCCGACACTCTTGCCTATGACCCTAAAGATGATATAGGCGAGACCGATCAGGCCCAGCTCACCGACGAGACCTATCTGGAGCCGGGCTCCAACTAGGATAAAAAAGAGCAGGTAAAATGGTGGGCTTATTCTAGCTATGGCGGAAAACGCCTCTCGGCGCTTGCTAATGTTGACTAGGGTGACACCGAGGATCATGTTTGTCAGAATAAGTGAAAAACCAAACTGTAGCGCCATCCCACTGACAAGCAGGATCGCGCCTAAAGTTAGAAGCAGGTGATCGGTTTCGCTACCGGTCCGCCTGATGGCCTGGCTTAGCAAGAAGCCAATGAGTGTGCCTAAAATGACCGCCCCTAGAATCGCGTAGATTGGCAACAGCACCATCGAGACGGCAGAGATCTCGCTCTTTGTTAGAATCGCTTTGGCTATCGCTGATGCAAAACCGTAGATTATCAGCGCCACGCCGTCATCAATACCGACGACCGCAAATAGTGATGTTGTCAGCGGCCCCTTGGCCCGATATTCCCAGAGTACATCGACAGTGGCGGCCGGGGCTGTCGCGGCTGCCAGAGCGCCAAATATTAGAGCCACCGGCAGGTTCCGGGTAACGAGATATATGGCCCCCAGAACCAGCGTGAAAGCTGTCAATGATTCCATCAACGCCACAACAACGATGCTGCGGCCAAGCTCGCTAATGTTCCGATACGCCAGTTCTCCACCGATCGAGAAACCAATAAAAGCCAGAGCCAGACTACTTAGGAGTGTGAATTGATCAATGAGTTTCGGCGAAACTATATTCAGGAACGAAGACCCTAGAAAAACGCCGATTATTATATAGCCGACAACCTGAGGTATCTTGAGTCTTTTGCTTGATTTCGCGCCGGCGAGCCCCGTAAGGAGAGCAATGGCCGCCAGTAAAAAATAGTTCAGTCTTCTTCGCCCTCCCCAATAAGGGCTACGGCCAGATCCCGGCGTCTGACTATCCCAACCAAGCGGTCATCGCGAACGACCGGTATTATCTTCCGGCGTCTAGCGAGCATCTGCGCTGCTATTTCTTCAATGTCCTCATCTTCGGTGATTGTTTGAGCGAACTCAGTCATTACGTTCTGTACTTGCCGGCCGCCGAGTTTGCGTAGCGTTCGGGCAAGATCGCCAAGACGCGCTGTTACCAGGATATCGTCGTTGCTGACCTGAGTATACGGATAGGCGGTATCGATAATGTCTTTGATTGAGATAAAACCGATAACTTTCAGGTTCTCGTCGACCACCGGTAGGCCGCCGATCCGGTGATTTGACATTGTCGTAACAGCTTCGCTAAGCGTCGTCGAGGTTGTCACAGCTGTAAGATCACGAACCATTACGTCTTCAACTTTCACGAGATCTCCTTCAATTTTGCCATGCTGAGAAAACCACTCACTTCCTCCGGCGTGGCCCAGCGTTTTTCCGGCTTCTGATTTATGGCAATTTCAATGGCCATAGCCCAGAGAGCGGCTTCACCAATAGAGCGTTTACGCTGAAGGGCGTCGACCAGCCCCGCCAGAAAAGCGTCGCCGGAAATAACTTGGTTAATTCTTGTGTGGTTTGTGGCGGTCAACTCAACCGAGATATCTTTAGAATATACCGAGTGGCTCCCATCGTCACAACCAATAACTACCTTGCTTATCCCCATTGAAAACAAACGTTGGGCTATCTGTTTGCGCCCCTGGGGCCTGGCGCAGCTAATGCCCAGGACCTCGGACGTCAATCGGACGTCTGGTTTGACCAGGTCAGGCCCAGCTTCAAGCGCCTTAATAAACGCGGGCCCATGAGCGTTGAGTACCGTGAACAGGCCCTTACTTTTAGCAAGGGCTATCATGTCCTTATAGACATCTTCACGCACGCCCGGCGGAACACTGCCGCCGATGATTACAATCTCATAACCGCTAAGCGACCTCTCGTAGCTAGCGAGAAATTGATCGATATCGGTTTCAGATATCACCGGACCGGGATCAAGAATTTCAGTGTGTCGCCCGTTAGGCTCGGTGAGAATAATATTGGTTCTGGTTAAACCATCGATATGCTTGAAAGCAATAGAAATCCGCTGACTCTGAAGCTTCTCCTCGATTGTTTCGCCAACGAAACCACCCACAAGGCCAAGAGCCAGGACATCCTGACCCAGGTTTTTTAGCATAATCGCGATGTTGACGCCTTTACCGCCCGGTATCACCATCGAGCGATCCAAACGAACAGGTCTGCCAATTTTCATGCGGGGTACGAAGATTATCTTATCAAGAGCCGGATTAAGAGTAACTGTCGCGATCATGCCTTTTACAATAGCACAAGCGCCTCAAAGCTCATAAACGCTAGCTGATCTCTTGGATCATGGAGCCTTCCTCGTTTATTTCAAGGAAAAGAGCGCGACGCTTAACGCCGTCTTGTTTTAGCTGATCATTCAAATTTGATTCTATAATACCGCTGTCTTTGTCTTTATCGAAGAACGCGATGAGAGTCGGCCCGGCCCCGCTTAAAGCCACGCCTTTGGCGCCGGCGCTGTAGCAGGCCCGCTCGGTGTCATCATAATCGGTAATTAGCGGACGGCGCCAGGGTTGGTGGAGCGCGTCATTAACAGCGCTTGGGAGGTGCGATAAATCACCGGTCGTGAGCGCCTCCATTAAAAGAGCTGTACTGCCAATATTAATAACAGCCTTGTCTCTGCTTACCTCTTCAGGCAGGGCCGCCCGCGCTTTGGCGGTTGACAAACCCTCATCAGGCACCAGCAACACGACGCCCAAATTTGGCGCGATACGGCACTTCTTTGCCCGATAGTTTTCGCCCTGCTTATAAGCTATGACCAAGCCACCATAGACCGCGGCGGCGACATTATCGGCGTGCCCTTCTATTTCAACTGCCATATTAAAAAGCTCATCTTTGCTTAAATTCGCGCCCGAAAAAACGTTTGCAGCTGTCAGCGCTCCGACTATCGCCGCGGAGCTGCTACCCAGACCCCTCGATAGAGGAATCGCGTTGTCCATATGGATATTGATCGCGGGGATAGCGACGCCAATTTTTTCATAAAGAACTTTCACGGAGCGGCAAGCCAGGTTTTTTTCGAGTTCTTTATCGAGCTTGCCCCGTCCCTCACCAGAGACTGTCAGTTTTATCCCATCTGTGCCCGTCTCGATCGTCAAGGTGTCATACAAAGCTAGGGCCAGCCCCAGGACATCAAAACCGGGCCCCAGATTAGCGGAACTCGCGGGGGTTTTAGCGGTGACTTTCATTCCAAAATGCCGTCGCCGGTCATAAGCTCCGCCTCTACCGCTTCTTTGCTGGCATCGACTGCTTTTACCTTGTTTTCCATCAAGTCCACAGCATTTGGATCTTTCAAGCCATGGCCGGTCAAAACACAGACAATTTGAGCGCCCTTGCTTATCGTCTCTTCCTTTATGGACTTAACAACCCCGGCCACAGAAGCCGCGGACGCGGGCTCGACAAACAAGCCTTCGCCGGCCAACATTTCATAAGCTTCCAGTATTTCCTCATCGGTGACCATGTCAATGACGCCACCGGAGGAATTAGCGGCCTCCTCGGCTTGTTGCCAGCGCACAGGGTTGCCTATCCGAATAGCAGAAGCGATTGTTTGAGGATCCTCAACCGGATGCCCCAAAACGATCGGCGCCGAACCCGCCGCTTGAAAACCCATCATCCGGGGTTTCCTGGTCGATCGCCCGTGATCCAGATATTCACTGAAACCCATCCAATAAGCGGTGATATTGCCGGCGTTACCGACTGGGATAGCCAAAACTTGGGGTGCGTCGCCCAGCTGATCACAGACCTCGAAAGCGGCTGTCTTCTGCCCCTGAAGACGGTCTGGATTAATTGAGTTGACTAACTTAATAGAATATTTTTCTGTCAGATATCGCACAATCTCAAGCGCTTGATCGAAATTACCGTCAACAGCCAGCACTCGCGCCTGGTGTGCTATTGCCTGCGCCAATTTGCCGGCGGCAATCCGGCCTTTAGGAATCACGACTACGCATTTTAATCCACAGGAAGCGGCATAAGCGGCAGCCGAAGCCGACGTATTCCCAGTCGAGGCGCAGATAACAGCGGTTGCGCCCGCCTCTTTAGCCTTGCTTATCGCCACTGTCATCCCGCGGTCCTTAAAAGAGCCCGTGGGGTTCAGGCCTTCATATTTAAAATAGAGATCAATATCGAGATCCGGACCGATAATCTTTGAGGGAATCAGAGGAGTATTACCTTCATAAAGAGTACAAACAGGCGCGCCTTTGATTACCGGAAGATATTCTCTATAGGCCTCGATAAGACCGGGCCACTGTTTCGTCATTCCTGGCCTACTTCAACACGGATAACATTCTTTACGTTTTCAACCACATCTAAAGAAGCTATCTTGGCCAAAGCCGCCCTCAAATTGCCCTCCATGATTTTATGCGTCATGAAAACAACTTCCGCTATCCCGGCAGTTGACTGCTTCTGAATAACACTGCCCACACTGACATCATGATCGCCGAAGATCTCGGCTACCTTGGCCAGAACACCGGGTCTGTCGGCTGCTTCTATCAACACATAGAAGCTTGACTCGGCTTTTTCGATCGGTTTAATACGGTAGTTGTTAAAACAAGTGCAGATCGATTGGCCGCGAGTAGAGTTATTAATATTATCAGCGGCGCGAACGACATCAGCCACGATCGCGCTGGCCGTCGGCAGACTACCGGCCCCTTGTCCAAAAAACATAAGCTCGCCGACCGCGTCACCCTCGACGAAAATGGCATTATAGGCGTCATTAACTGAAGCCAGGGGATGATCCAGGGGAACCATGGAGGGATGCACTCTCACCTCCAAAGAACTCTGCGGTCCGGCTTCGGGAGGGTCACCGGGGAAATTGGCCCCCGAAGACTCATCAATTTTAGCCACCGCCAACAACTTGACCACAAAACCAAGTTCACGCGCGTACATCATATCCTGAGCGTTTATTGAACTGATGCCTTCCGTGTAGACGTCAGACGCGGTGACTCGGCTGTTAAAAGCGATTGAAGCTAATATGGCGATCTTCGCGGCCGCGTCTTTGCCCTCAATGTCGCTGGCCGGATCGCTTTCGGCGTATCCAAGAGATTGCGCCTCAGCCAACGCCCGCTGGTAGTCATGGCCGGAATCCATTTTTGACAAAATGAAATTTGTGGTGCCATTCACAATTCCCATGACACGACATATCTTGTTGCCAATTAGAGACTCTTTTAGCGGACCGATTATCGGTATGCCCGCGCCGACACTGCCCTCAAAATAAAGATCGGCACCGCCTTTGTCAGCCGCTTCCAGAACTTCCCGGCCAAAATTAGCCATTAATTCCTTGTTCGCGGTTACAACCGATTTTCCGGCCGCCAGGGCTTTGTTGGTAAATTCTCGGGCTGCCCCGGTGCCGCCAATAACTTCAATAACAATGCGTATATCTTCATCTTCCAGTATGTCACGAGCGTCTGTAGTCATAAGCGCCGACGGAACGGGCAACCCTCTCTCTTTTAAAGGATCTCTGACCACTATCCTGGCAATCTCAAGCTCTGCGCCAAGCCGATCGACAATGCCGTCATTTTGTCGGGAAACAAGCTGCCAGACCCCACGCCCGACAGTTCCCAAACCAAACAAGCCTATCTTTATTGGTTCTTTCATTTATATATTTCCTCCATGAAAGCCGGCATGTTGACTCCCTTTCCCTACATTCTTTATCAGATATCAACCAATGTTTGGTGTTGTATCAAATCTTCGTAACTCTCCCGTTCAATCATTATCCGGGCGTTTCCATCTTTGACCAAGACAACGGCCGGTTTAGGCTGCATATTAAAGTTGTTCGCCATAACATAGCCATAAGCTCCGGTCGCCGGCGTGCAGAGTATGTCTCCAACCTCGATCTCCGGTAGCTTTATGTCTTTTATTAATACATCGCCGGACTCACAATGCTTGCCCGCGACCGTCACGGTTTTTACCGGCTCGGAGCCAATCTTGTTTGCCAATAAGGCACCATAACGCGCCCCATACAGCATAGGTCTGATATTATCCGACATACCGCCATCCACTGAAATATATGTGCGCACTCCCGGAACTTCCTTGATTGTACCAACTCTATACAAAGTGACACAGGCATTGCCCACTATCGAACGTCCGGGCTCAATAGCGAGCTTAGGTAGAGCAAGCCCGGCCTTCTCACTTTCGCTTTCAACCGCGCAAAAAATTACCTTGGCGAAATCCCCTATCGACGTCGGCTCATCCCCGGTCAGGTATTTGATACCCAAGCCGCCGCCAAGGTTGAGTATCTCGGGGCTGAACTTGAGATGCCGCTGGATATCAGCGGTGAACTTGATTAATATCTCGATTGACTTGGCGTAGGCCTCCAAAGCGAATATCTGGGACCCGATGTGAACATGAAAACCAACCAGGTCCAGATTTGTGGAAGAGTTCAGACAGATATCGACTGCTTTACCTGCCGTCCCATCATCAATGCCGAACCCGAATTTAGAATCGACCTGTCCCGTCTGAATGTATTGGTGTGTATCGGGCTTTATCCCCGGAGTCAGTCTTAACAATATTCTTTGACGACGCCCAACTGTCCCGGCCAACCTATCCAGAGCCGCCAATTCATCAAAACTGTCAACGACAATGGTGCCGACACGATTTTCAAGCGCCGACTCCAATTCAGCCGGTGTTTTATTGTTACCGTGCATGTAAATCCGGTCAACCGGAAAGTCGGCCTTAAGAGCCATGAACAATTCGCCACCCGAGCTGACATCGATAGATAAGCCTTCTTCGGCAATAAGGCGGCAAAAAGCCAAAGAGATGAAAGCCTTAGCGGCATAGACTATTTCCATCGGAACAGGACCACCGGCGAAACCGCTCATATACTGCCGGCACCGTGAGACAACTGTTTCTTGATCAAAGACAAAAAGCGGTGTTCCGAACTCCTCGACCAGCTCGATTGTGTCGACGCCGCCTATCTCAAGATGATTTAATTTGTTTGTTTTCGCTGTTACCGGCAGCACTAAAAACACCTCACCTGTCCGTCTAACATCTTGTTGAACTTAAGTTGAACATATACGACAAACGACAAGTTTACAAAGCCAAGATTACCCTACCAAGCGGGTGTGATACAAGGGGATTGAAGACACGGGACGGAATTCTGCGGCGACTTCGAGCAACACGTGCCAAAATCGAGCATAGTAGCGGCGGCAAATCCGCTGTTTGAGCCGATGGCAGTGTCGGGGACATTCTTACAAATTATTTGGGCAAGCTTAGCTTGCCAATTAGGTTCAAAGAGTGTCCCCACCTCATTTATCAAATCGGCGAGCTTGGCTCGCCTAAATAGGCGCGATCACATTTTTTCCGGCGCGGATACACCGATAATCCCAAGAACATTTCTTAACACTTGTCGCGTCGCGTCAATCAACGTCAATCTGGCTAAAGAGAGATCTTTGTCGTCTGAAACAACCCGGCATTGATGATAAAACTGGTGAAAAGCGCCGGCGACATCCTCCACATATTTTGTAAGCCTGTGCGGCGCCCTTGCAACAGCCGCTCGCCCGATAATTGAAGGAGTTTCAGCTAATTCACGCAAAAGCGCCAACTCCGCCTGGTGAGTTAAAAGGCTCATATTCGCGCCTTTGCCGACAAGCGACAAGCCCTGCTCAGTCGCGTGCCGGAGAATGCTGCAGATACGGGCGTGGGCGTATTGCACATAGTAAACGGGGTTTTCAGACGTTTGACTCTTAGCCAAATCAATATCAAAATCAAGCGCTGTATCCGTTCCCCGCATTAAGAAGAAATAGCGAGCCGGGTCTCTGCCTACCTCTGCCAGCAGATCCTCTAAAGTAACCATCTCACCGGTGCGTTTGGACATCCGAACAGCCTTCCCCTGGCTAAAGAGACTGACTAGTTGCCCGATGATGATTTCCAACAAGTCCGGTCCCAGGCCCAAGGCGATCATCGCAGCCTGCATTCGTTTAATGTAGCCATGGTGGTCGGCGCCCCAGATGTTTATCAGTTTGGTGAAACCCCTCCGGGCCTTGTCTCGATGGTAGGCGATATCGGCCGCGAAATATGTCGACTCCCCGTTTTCCCTCACCAGAACCCGGTCTTTATCATCTCCCAGCTTACTGGTTTTTAACCATAGGGCCCCGTCCGCTTGATAAGAGAAGTCTTTTTGAGACAGCAACCTAAGTGTCTCCCGGAGCGCATCTGATTCGTGTATGGTTCTCTCCGAAAACCAAGTATCAAACTCGACATCCATGTCCGCTAGTGTCTTTTTTATATGCTCAAGCACTTGCTTCTCGGCTATCCGGGTAAATTCTGCAACCTGCTCCTGATCGCCCATTTCCAGATATTTGTCGCCGCTTTTATCAACGATCTCTTGGGCAATGTCGATGATATAATGGCCAAGATAGCCGTTTTCAGGCAATTCAAGCGGTTTTCCAAGAAGTTCCCGATATCGCGCCGCGACTGAGGATCCGAAAATACGCATCTGATTACCCCAATCATTGATGTAGAATTCGCGCTCTACTTGATGACCGGCGGCTTCAAGAAGCCTGGCCAGACTGTCGCCGAGCGCCGCCCAACGGCCATGACCGACATGCATGGGGCCAACGGGGTTGGCGCTGACAAATTCAACCTGTATCTTCTCCGGTTTCTCAGCCTTCAATCGCCCGTAAGCATCACCGAGCTCACATATTTGAGATAGAGCATCATGCGCCCATTTAGGGCTTAGGTGAAAATTAATAAATCCGGGGCCGGCTATCTCCGCGCCCGCCAAGTAATCGGGTTTTTCCAGATTCTCAATGATGATCTGCGCAATTTCGCGCGGCGGTTGACCGGCCTCTTTTGCCAGCGCCATAGCAATGTTGGAGGCCCAGTCGCCATGCGCCTTTTCGCGCGGACGCTCGATTTCTACTTTTGACGGACAGGTTACTCTTAGGCGACCGGAATCGATCGTCTTGACAAGAGCTTCTTTGGTCAACCTCGCAAGTTTGTGCTCAATCAACAATAGTTTGCTCTGTCATTAGTCTTGGTCTTTTTCAACGTTATAATTGGTTATCGTTTTCTCAAGATCGACAACTTTTTCCTTCAGCTGATCAAGGATGGTCATTTTTCCACTAATATCCTCGGTAATAACTAGGCAGTGAGTGCGCGAACCACGGCTGAAAGGGAGATAAGATATCTTCAGACACATATTTTCCAGCGGATTAATAAATTCGTCGATAGTTGGTTTGCCCCGTAAAGCCTTGCGCACACAAGACGTGATGCTTTTACCAATCTCCGGACTTACAGGAGAGGATCCGGATTCAAATATATCAAAGAGGGTTCGCCCAGTATATCTGTCTCTCGGCGACTCAGAACTTACAGGAAAATGAGCGTTGTTGTAGATAAACCTCTCCTCATGATCGTATATGTGGACGCCCATCGGCAGTTCATCTAAGATCTGCTCCAGATTTTCTCTTTCGCCCTCCAGCTCTTGTTGCAACCGCTTGAAACCAGAGACATCGTTTATCGTCTGAATGGCCCCAATGACCTCGCCATCTTTGCCCATGACACGAGCGGCATTTGACACGACCGTGGTTTTTTCACCTTTGCTGTTAATAAGTTGATGCTCAAAATTGTCCAGAGCTTTGCCCGCGAGAATATCGGGCCATTTCTGAAAATACTGAGGACAACAGTCTATCTCGCTGAGCTTCATGCCAACTAAGCCGGAACAACCAAGAATCTTGCAGGCGGCCGCATTGGCTTCGATAACCCGGCCTTCCCTGTCATAAGCGACTATAGCTGTATTAGAACTTTTAATTAAAGTCTGAAACCGCTTCTCGGAATCACTCAACCTCTCTGTCTTGGTTTTCACCTCTTTTTCCAGAACTGCTGAATACTCCTTGATTATGGCCCCGTCTTGTCTGGCTCTTTCCAAGAGTTCGGCGTTTTCAATACTTACAGAGATTTGGCTGGCGATAGCCTTGACCAAGCTCTCACTGTCTTCTTTGAACTTGCTCCTCTCCATGCTTCCAAGCGATAGAGTGCCAAGCAGCTGATCTTTTGAAAACAGGGGCACAAAAAGGCCTGATTTCACCCCGGCCTCTTTTACTTCCTGTCCATACGATGTTCGCAAAAAAGCCACTTCATCTTCAATGTCATGGATAAATATAATCTTGTCGACCTGTGTTGCCCTACCCGCAACACTATCGGCTAATGGCTGAAGAACGATATCTTCTCTCAAAGCTGATATGTCTTGCTTGGGATATAAGGCCTTGAGCACCAAATTATTACTCTCCTCATCAAAGAGACGAATCGCCCCAGAAGTAGCACCGCATGCGTTTGCCGCGCTACGTATCGCTATCTCAAAAACTGCTTTCAATTCAATAGATTGATTAAGAGCCATGGCTACCTCAGCCAGGGCTACAATTTCCCGGCTGCGCCGGTCAGCCTCTTGCTCAATAAGCTTGCGTTCGGTGATGTCTCGGGAAAGAACCACGGCGGCCACGATTTCGCCTTCATCGTTTCTTAGTGGTGAGGCTTTGATGTCTATGAATATCCCGGAGCGCCCAACTTCGCCAATAATTTGTTGCCCTGACTCAGGTTCGCCTGTCAAAAAACACTGAGTGACCGGACAAGTGGAGCAATCATCAATATCTAATACTTCGCAACACTCTTTTCCGATCAGGTCCTGGCCGAATACATTGCGATGCGCCTGATTGGCATAGACTACGCGCATCTCCCTGTCTACGACAGACACGCCGTCATCGACTGCTTCGAGTAATTGCGCCGGTACCAAATCGGGAATCAGATTGCCTTTTTGTTTTGATGTTTTTGACATTTCTCCCCCCTACCTTCTCTGAAGAACCTCGGATAATATCCAAAGACGCGTTTCACGGTCGTCCAGAGCCCCGACAAATGTGGCGACCAAAGCCTTCATTTCATCACTCGCCGCGTACTCATAAACCTTCTTTTCTCGCCTTAGGATAGATTTGTTGACGAGCTCACTCGCGGCCAACTCAATGTCGTCCATGCCGCGTCCGATTTTCTTAGAGAGCTCAAAGACATCATCCACGGCAGCCGGATTTTTATGAAAAAACACAAGCAGATCCCAGACCAGAAATGATGTAACATGCTGGTTAATGAAATTTTTGAGGCCGCCATCGAGATTCGCATTAATCATCTGCCGTTTCCAGTGGTAGATACAGTTAGAAACTAACAAATACAGAGCTTGTAAGTCAATGGAGAGTCTGAGTCGAGAACTAGATCCGGTTGAGGGATTGCGCTAGAAAGAAGCGGGTCTTTTAGCTGTCTTTATAGTCAGTACTTGGCTATTGCCGTCGCGATTAACCTGAATTTTGGCGACTATGTCGATACCGACGCTCCTGACTGCTGCAACTAGATCATCCATGGAGATAATCTTTGTGTCATCAAATTTGGTAATCACGTCCCCGACCTTAAGACCGGCACGCTCAGCCGGGCTCTCGGGCTGAACCTCAACAACCAACGCTCCTTGTGGTGCTTTAAGCCTATGTTTTCTCGCGATTGCCTGATCGACCGTCTGTCCCTCGACACCAATAAAGGGGTATCGGACCTGCCCGTCATTGATAAGTTCAGTCGCGACTTTTCTGGCTTCTTCCACTGGTATAGCAAAACCTATTCCCTGAGAAATCCCGTTTGTGCTGTAAATCAAGGTGTTTATGCCGACTACTTCACCTTTCTGGTTTATCAGCGCGCCACCGCTGTTCCCGGGATTGATGGCCGCGTCGGTCTGGATAAGATGCGTGTAGGTTTTTGGCCTGTCGTCAGCTTCATGACCGACCGTAACGTTGCGATCAAGCGCACTGATCACACCGGCGGTTACGCTATGCTGAAAACCGAAAGGGCTTCCAATAGCAACAGCTAGCTCTCCTACCTGGAGACTTTTCGCTTCTCCCAGACGCGCGACTGTAAGGTTGGCCCTCCTTATCCGGATGACGGCAATGTCGCTGTTTGCGTCTGAACCCACTAACTCAGCGGGAACCTTTTCTTCATTCAAAGTGACAATTATGCTATTGGCGTCCTTTATTACATGGGCGTTTGTCAGGATAAATCCATCACTTTTTATAATCACGCCGGAGCCGACGCTCTCACTGCTGCGCTCGCTCGTTCCCCGACCGTGTCCACCAGAATTTGAGGATTGAGCCTGTATGCCGACTACTGAGGATTGAGCTTTCTTGGCGATCTCTATCACAGACCCCTGGGCAATCAACCTCTCCGATGGGGTTTTGCGGGTAACCATTTTGTCAAGAACGTCACCTTTCACAATGCTCAATGGGTCAGTCCCCAGCGAATAGCCCAGAACCCAGACCGCGATTGTCACACCTAGCAAAAAGCTCGCTCCTACGATTCCGAAGAATCGCCTCGGCCAATTCGATGGGCCCACGGGTATTAAATTAACGCTAAAATCCATTTTTGATTTACGCATAAACCTAAGACCGTATGTTCCCCATTGATGGGTTTCAAAACTTAGTTAGTTAATATAACGCCTGGCAGATAGGCTAGTTGATAAGGGGCTGCTAGGATTAGTTTGAGTCTTGAAGCTTAGGCGATTACCGTAGCGCTTGGCGACAGACGCGGAGCGATACCTAGCTCAATGGAATCAATGTTCTGCTCAGCCAACAAAGCCCGGACCGTTTTTGCCGCGACATCCGGCGAGTTATTCTCCTCGCTGAGATGAGCCAGTAACACTTTCTGGTTTTCTCCGTTCGCCAGCCGCGCAAGAGTTTTCCCGGCGGCTGTATTTGACAGATGCCCTTGATCGCCCGCTACTCTAGCCTTGAGCCTGACAGGATAACGCCCGTCGGCCAGCATCTTGGGATCATGATTCGACTCCAGCACTATGATATGAGCTCCGCTCAGGCCTTCCTCAACAGACGAGGTCATGTAACCAAGATCAGTGGCTATACAAATTTTCTTGCCCTGACAATGGAGGACGAAACCGACCGGTGAACGACAATCATGAGAGTGCGGGACCGACCTTATCTCAAAATCACCAATCTCAAAACTAGCATCGTCAGGGAAAACTCGAACCTCAGCCTGGCCAAACCTGGCCGGAAGAGCCTCAAGGGTTTTTGTGTTAGCCAATATTCTAGTTCCAAAACGCCTGGAAATAGCTCCAGCGGACTTAATGTGGTCGTGGTGTTCATGAGTGAGTAGGACAGCGTCAATTTCTGACAAACGAATGCCATAAGTCTCTAATTGCTTACCGATGTATTTGAGGCTGGTTCCAGCGTCGACTAATAGCTTTGTACGTGCCGATTCAATATAGATAGCGTTTCCGCAACTGCCGCTACTCAGTGACACTAGCCTTATCATGCTGGAGCATAGCGTACCATAAGACACAGCGCCACGCACCCATTGCTAAAGAGTCCAAGGCCTCCAAACTCTGAACGTCTTGGATTAGACAAGGATCGCGAAACGAGTAAGGTAGCGCTGGATTGCATGCGGTTAAGCGAAATATCAGGAAGTACGTACTCTTTAGACGAAATTTATAATTCCGTAAAAAACCAGAACAAAGAAGATCATCACAAAAAGCGCGCCGACAATCATGACCAGGCCATAGGTTTGAACATCACCGGTCTGCGTTGGGCGCAGCTTCACGCCGGCCTTATTGGCTACCCACCCGACACCGTTAACAATCCCGTCTACCACCCTATTATCAAAAAGATTTGTGAGGTTACTGATGTATTCACCAAGCAGGGCAAGCTGATCGATCGCCCTGTCGATTATCTTTAAGTCTATCTTGCCCACCTGTACGCTCGTCTTCTCGCCCAACCTGGCCACGTCATCAATGACGTGGTCGACGCTAACGCTAACTTTTTCTCCAACCTTGGCCACTTTTTCTATCGAAGCGTCACTCAGCCCGACAGGCTCTTCTTCTTCGGCTACAGTTCTAACCGGAGGCGTAACAGGCTTGTACAGCCACATATCGACAAAGACAGCGAACAGTCCTCTGGTTAATAAATCATTTATCTTATCAAACGGTTTTTTCAGAGTTATAAGTGCCGGCACGATCTTGCCGATCGCAGACTCAACAGCATTGTTTGTCCAACTGACACCCTCGGCTACTTGCTGCAGGCCTTTTCCAGCTTGCATATAGAACCAGTCAAAATCGTACGTCCGGCGCTTATGAGGCGAGAAGACCTTTAGGGCTACGATGAAATAAAGCAGAGCAGAAACAACCATGATCTGCAACACGCCCAGGACCCGGGGTAGCGTGTAAAAAGTAGTCTCGACCACGGGCAGCGCGAACGGCAGCATCGGAACGAAAAGCTGCGGCGCCACTCCGATGGCTACGCACAGAGCCGCGGTCCCGCCCATGGCCACCTGCATATGAAGAGGCGCCTCTGTCGCTTTCATCTCGTTGGCCTTGTTCGGCCGGATAAACCCGAAATAGATGAACTTAAAAAATGATAAGAATGTACCGACCGCGGCCAGCTCAAGTAAAAGCTCGATCGCCACATTGGCTTCAGCGGCCTGAAAGATCAGCGCCTTGCTGATAAATCCGTTGAATCCCGGCGCTCCGGAGATCGACAGAGCCGCGATGATAGCCGCCGCCGTTGTAACCGGCATTTTTCGCGCCACACCGCCAAGCTTCGACAGGTCATCGACGCCCGTCCGATAGATAACCACCCCGATCGTCATAAACAAGAGCGCTTTGTATAGGATATGATTGAACAAGTGAAACAATCCGCCGTCTATGCCCAGCGCGCCTCCGAGCCCAATCGCGGCGACCATGTAGCCGACCTGGCTAACGATGTGATAGGAGAGTAACTTTCTGGGGTTCGATTGAATCAACGCCATCGTCACACCGAATACCGCCATCGCGGCACCCATGTACGCGACAAAATCCCAGCCCGGCGCTAACCTGACAAGCGCGTAAACGGCCGTCTTGGTAGTAAAAACCGACATAAACACGCTTCCGGTGAATAAAGCTTTAGGATAAGAGTCGGGTAACCAGGTATGTAGCAACACAAAACCACAGTTCATACCGACCCCAAATAACACAAGCCAGAAAGCCCAGCCGCCGGCTAGTGGCTCGATGGCCAGAGAACCGGTCTGCATATAATGCACGAAGATACCGCCGACAAAAACAGCCCCGCCAATAATATGCATGAGCAAATATCGATAACCGGCTTCTCTGGCCGCGGTCTGTCGGTTTAAAAAGATCAAACCAACGGAGACAACTGCCATCACTTCCCAGAAAGCATACAGGCTAAGCAGGTCACCAGCGAATACAGCTCCAAGAGAGCTACCAACGTAGCCGAATGTCAGCAAATGGTGCCAGGTTTCCTCAACATGGAGAGTATAAAGTATGGCAAAGAAAGCAATAATGACGAAGATATAACCGACCATAAGGCTGATCCGATCGACATGCAGAAGAGTTACCTTAAAACCTACAAACGTCGTGACCCAGCTCATTTGAGCTTTAAGCATAAAAACATCAATCACGGCAAACGAGGCGACCGCCATGATGTAGACCTGTCGCACACGGCCTTTGAACAGCGGGATCAGGGCCCCACCGCCAAGAAAAATTAACGCTGGTAAAATCGCGGGCATCAGTTATGCTCCTCCTTGGCCATAATCTTCGGCAAAAACGTGACTCCCAAGGCAAAATAACCTACCGCCAATACCGTGAATATCGATTGCCAACCCGGGATCATCCACGCCGGATGATGCACTTCTTCTTCTTCTTCTTCTTCTTCTTCTTCTTCTTCTTCTTCTTCTTCTTCTTCTTCGTGCTCTTCGCCTGACTCGTCCCCTGCGCTATCAGACTCCGTCTCTTTGCCATGGGGCTCGCTCTCTTCGTTCTCAGGCTCGCTCTCTTCGGGTTGACCATGATCGCCGTCGGTTTCAACTTTTCCGGAGCCTTTCTTTCCGTCTTGATTTTTAGCGCCCTGCTCAAAAATATCAGTACTTTTAACAACATTTTCCGTGTCAATCCGCCGAGCCTCGGAAGATGCCTGAGCGACGGCAATTAAACCAACCCAGGAAATTAAGGCGCCTATTAAAATTATCGCTATTCTTTTAGTTTTACGTTCAATCATTTTGTCCACATATTCTCACTTCGGGTCTAGGAGCCTGTCTAAGTATGCCCGACGATAGCGAAAATTCGGCCGGCGTTTCGGCCGGCAAGGCGCAACGACGATGCGTACCTGTAGGTACTCGAAGGAGTCGCAACACAGTCCGGCGGACGCCCGCCGGATTTGCAGCCGGAGCGGAATATTTCGACAGGCTCCTATACATTAATGGGCTCCAAACAAGAATGATGTCGCCAGTTTCGCGACGGACATCGGCAATCCCGGCGCTGACGCGAAAATGCCCAATATGCCCGTCATCGTTGTCGTTATCAGAATCGGCACCAACATAGTCGGCACGGTTTCAAGCCTATTCTTCGGCTTAACCAACTCTTTTTCTTCATCAGCAGTGGGTTTCATAAAAAACGCTCGATAGATAATAGGTAAGAAATAGATGGCATTAAGCATTGAGCTTGTAACTAAAATACCCATAACCAGCGGTTGGTTGGCTTCACCCGCGCCAATGCCCAGCCACCATTTGCTTACAAAACCAGCCAGCGGCGGCAGACCAATCATACCTAAAGCGGCTATTGTAAAAGCCCCCATGGTCAACGGCAGGCGCCGCCCCATCCCGTTTAGCTGGCTGATATTCTTCTTGCCGGTTTCCTCAGCGATTATTCCAGCGCACATAAATAGTGTGCCCTTTGTAAAAGCGTGGTTGGCGATGTGCACCATAGCCCCTATCGCCGCGGCCGGCGCCAGCAGGGCTCCGCCAAGAACGATATATGACAATTGGCTGATGGTTGAATACGCGAGACGTCTTTTCAAATTGTCCTGGCGGATAGCGATGACGGACGCGGTTATTATAGTGAAGCCCGCCAAACCAATAAGGATATTGCCCAAGCCAAGTTGACCTAATAAATCAACTCCAAAAATATTGTATACGAGCCGCAGGACACCAAAGACACCAGCTTTGACCACGGCCACGGCGTGCAACAGGGTACTCACGGGCGTTGGCGCGACCATAGCTCTTGGCAACCAATAGTGCATCGGCATAATCGCTGCTTTGACCCCAAACCCTATTAAGTACATAAAAAAGAGAACACGCAGCAACCCGGCTCCGTCTCCGATATCAAAGATACCGGCTTGGCTCAGAGACAAATCGCCGGTCACGAAATACGTGATAACGATTGCGACCAGCAAAAATCCGCCACCGCCCAGCGTATAAATTAAGTACTTGCTCCCGGCCTTCATCGCTTCCTCTGTGCCGGAGTGGCAGACCAGCGGGTAAGTAAAAATGCTAAGCGCTTCGTAAAAGATGAAGAGAGTAAAAAGGTTCTCGGCGAAAGCTATCCCGAATGCCGCAAACATAGACAGAGCAAAGAAAGCGAAAAATCTCTGCTTATGGTGCTCATGCTCCATGTAGCCGATAGTGTATATGTTAACAAGTACCCACATTGACGACGCGACCAGGCCAAACAATAGGCCGAGATCGTCAACTCTGAACGTCAGTGATAAATCGACAAGATTCAGAAAGTTAAAGTAGTGAATTTTTCCATTCAGGGCTGCCGGCAACATGCTCAATACAGCCAGAAATGACACGACACTCGCGATTGTCGACCACAAGTTGCGCCAGAAAGCTTTTCCGCCGTTTACAAAAATCAAAGCGCCTGCCAAACCCGCGGCGATCAAGGGTATGACCGGTTGAAACGCGTTGATCTCCATTAACTATTCTCCTTAAAATCAGACATATATCTCATATCCGCGCACCCCTTAGAAATACAACCTTACGACTGACATGACCATCCGAAAAGGGATGTTTATATATAAACCAAAACCGAGTGTCGCAAAGCTCAATGTAAGCATTGGAAAGAGCATCAACCAAGAGGGCTCAGCGCTTCTGACCTTAACAGGCTCGCCGCCGTCATTCGCGGTCGCCGTCGCGGCGTGACCATGCGCATGCCCGGTACCGGCCGCTTCAGGCAAGCTTCCGAACCAAGCCCGGATAAGTACGGGCCCGTAATAGACAATGTTCAACAGACCGCTCAAGATAAGAGCGCCGACAATCCCGTAGGCCGACCACTGGCTGATAAGCGCGCTATCCCTGGCCTGAAGCGCCCCGAGCGCGAGATACCATTTACTGAAGAAGCCAACAAACGGGGGGACTCCAATTATAGACATGGTAGCCAGAGTAAACGCCGTCATTGTTAAGGGCAGCCGTTTTGCGATGCCTGTCAGATCAGTTAGTTTGCGCAGACCGGTTTGATGAATAATAACACCGGCGGCTAAAAATAATGAACCTTTCATCAGAGCATGGTTGAAGATATGCAAAACGCCCCCGGCCAAGCCCTGTTCAGTTAGTAAAGATATCCCTAATATGACATAGCCTATCTGGGCTATAGACGAATAAGCCAGCATACGTTTGAGTTCAATCTGGGTGATAGCCATGATCGAGCCGAAAATCATCGTAAAAACAGCTAAGGCGAGAAGGAGCTTGGCCATCAAGGCGGTGCCAACTATCGTTATTCCAAAAACTCCGTAGATGACCCTGATCGCCCCGTATGCCCCGGCTTTTATCATGACACCAGACAACAAGGCTGAGGCCGGCGAGGGTGCTATGGGATGGGCTTCTGGTAGCCAAATATGGACTGGAAACAGCCCCGCTTTAACTGCGAAACCGCCTATGAGCAGCCAAAACAACATAGGTGTCAGCGGATTACCCTTAAGTCCCGCAATACCCGTGCCCAGCAGATCCAGAGAACCTGTCTGCTGAAAGATGACCGCTGAAGCCAAGATTATCGCCACGCTGCCGACGATCGAAATAAACAGGTATTGAAACGCGGCGCGCTGGGCTTCCGGAGTCCCTTCATGCATAACAAGAATCGCGGACGCGACCGAGAATACCTCGAAGAAAATGAGTAAACTGAATAAGTTGGCGGTTAATGTAATGCCCAACATCCCGTAGAGTGACAGTAGAAGAAACACATTAAAGAGGGTCCTCCTGGATGTCACATATTCCAGTGAATATAGAGACGCCATCGCCCAGACAAACGAAGAAATCATGGACAGGAACAATCCTAGAGCGTCAGCGTCGAATGCTAACTTAAAAGGCAGACCCACATTAAAACCCAGGCTGAGCGATATATCCTGACCATGCAAGTAATACAACCAACTAACCGCGCCAAAAGTAGCGAAGCTGAGAATCGTGGTCAAAGCACCTCCGACATCTTCGGAGTAACGGCTTGAGAAAATCACGAGGAGGCAACCGAGAAGCGGTATTAGTATCGGCAACAGAACCAAATAATTTTCCATTAGCCAAACCCTTTGGAGGAGATAGTAGACAGCCAGATTAAGGAACCCGGTATAATTCCAATCAACAGCACACCGATCACGGTGGCCCAGACAACGCCGGAATAAGCTTTTGGAATAACCATGGGTTCGCCATCATCTGGTTCAAAGAGATACATGTGCCTGATCACGTTAACATAGTAGTAAAGCGAGATAGCGCTATTAATTAGGCCAATCAAAGCCAACCACCACAAGTCTTTCGCGACCGCAGCTCTGAAAATATAGAATTTTCCCCAGAGGCCGGCCGTCGGCGGCATGCCCGCCAAAGCGATCATAAAGACGGCCATCGAGATAGCCAGAAATGGCGATAGTTTGGATAAGCCATTGAAGTTTGAGATATCTTCTCCACCGTTGGGACCGTGTCCAACCGCCATAACTACCGCGAAAGCTCCGATATTCATAATCACGTATATGGCAATATAGAGAAGAACCCCGGTCATGGCCTCATTAGAGGCGACAGCGAAACCTATCAGAATATAGCCGGCGTGGGCGATTGAGGAAAACGCCAACATCCGTTTGATATTTGTCTGCGGTATCGCCAGAAGGTTGCCGATAAACATTGAGGCTATCGCCATAGCAATAAACAATATCTTCCAATAACTGACAAAATCCGGAAAACCTATGAAAAGAATGCGGGCAAGCGCCGCAAAAGCCGCCGCTTTCGGGCCAACCGATAAGAACAAGGTTATCGGCGTTGGGGCTCCTTCGTAGACATCAGGTACCCATTGGTGAAAGGGGACAGAGGCGACTTTGAAAGCGAAGCCGGCCAGCGCGAACATGATGCCCGCGATTACGGCCAACTTGGCGCTCTCACCAGTCAAACTTTGGGCGATCGCTGATAATTCCGTTTGACCGGTAAATCCATAGATAAATGAGAAACCATATAACATGATGGCAGAAGCAATCAAGCCCAACAGGAAGTACTTGAGTATGGCTTCATTGGATTTCGGATCCTTCTTATGATAGCCGGCTAAAATATAGCCGGAAATGCTGGTCAATTCCAGCCCCACGTAGATCAGGATCAAGTCGGTTGTAGCGGCCATTAACATCATGCCGATCGTCGCGAAGAGAATCATTGTGTAGTATTCACCGATCGCCGCAAACTGATGTTTGGCGATATAGTCAACCGAAAGTACGATAACAAAAACAGCAATCGCTAAGAATATAAATTTAAAATATAGCGCGAATGAATCAACGACCAGCATCTTTCCCAGAGTAGTATCATCAGTGCCGAGCAGTGGAATGATCAGCAGCGCCGTCACTACCGCGCCAAAGACGCCGAAGACAGCCAACCGCCGATTTTTACTTCGCCAAACAAATAGGTCCAGCAGAAGCAGAGCCAGAGCCGCGACAACCAAGAAGGCCTCGGGACCGAGATATAGGTAATTAACTTTTGGTAACTGCAGCACTTGATTAGTCTCCTGTCTTCACGATTTTCGCCATTATCGCCGTGGTCGTCGGCGTGATCATCTTAAGCACGGGGGCGGGATAAATACCGATAACAAGAATTATTATGAGAAGCGGCGCCATATAGGCCAGCTCGCGCGGGGTCGCGTCTTTCCAGGCTTCTTGCGTTTTAGGTTTGCCCAAACAGATGCGCTGAATTGTCCAGAGCAGATACCCGGCGGTTAGAATTATCCCAAGCGCGGCAATGACGGTCATGACCCGGTAGGCCGGGAAAGCGCCTGCCAGAATCAGAAACTCCCCGATAAAACCAGACAGGCTCGGAAGACCAAAGGAGGCCAGCGAGATAAAAATCCAGATGCTTGCGATAAGGGGCACATTGACCAGCATGCCGCCGATCTTGTCTATCTCACGCGTATGCGCTCGCTCATATATCAAGCCGACGACAAGAAACAGCATTCCGGTTATAATCCCGTGGCTGAACATCTGAAAAACCGCGCCTTCTACCCCGAGAACGGTAAAAGAAGCGATGCCGAGCATGACATAACCCATGTGACTGACACTGGAGTAAGCGACCAATTTTTTTAAGTCTTTCTGGACCATCGCGCAGAACGCGCCGTAGATAATACTGATGACGCCTAAGGCGGCAATCATCGTCAGATAGGGCTTCATGCCCTCATATACAACTTGGAGACCGATCCGCACAAAGGCATACGTCCCCATCTTGAGCAAAACACCGGCGAGCAAAACGCTTACAGCCGTCGGCGCCTCGACGTGCGCGTCCGGCAACCAGGTATGAAATGGAACGATGGGTACTTTAACGGCAAAACCCAGAAACATCGATAAAAACGATAGCCTTAAGACCATCGGCGACAGTGATGCTTCACCCAGCTTCAACATGTCAAAGGTATTGAGCCCGGAATAGAAGTAGAGCCCTAAAATCCCGAGAAGCAAGAAAATACTGCCGATGAAGGTATATAGGAAAAATTTTATGGCCGCGTATTCTTTACGCGGTCCGCCCCAGATAACGATTAAAAAATACATCGGAACCAGGACAAGTTCCCAGAAAACATAGAACAGAATAAAATCCAGAGCGAAAAAGACTCCGATCATACCAACTTCAAGAAAGAGCATAAAACCCATGTATTCTTTGATACGCTTCTTGATATTCCATGAGGCGATCACGCAGATAAATGAGAGCAACGTTGTCACAAGAACCATGGGCAGAGAAATGCCGTCAACGGCCATAAAATATGTGGCACCTATCGCCTCTATCCAGGGCAGGTTGACGACCATTTGAAAGTCCGGGTTGGCGAAATCAAAGACAGCGTACATGTAGATCGAACCAATTAGAACCAGTCCGGTCCCTACTAGTGCCACAATCTTAATCGGTAGATCTTTGTCCTTGGGCATAAAAATAATAATCAGTGTAAAAAGCAGAGGTGTGAATGTTAAGGCAGTCGGCAACCAATTATTCATTTTCCCCTCCGATTGTTCGAGATAACCGTTACCATTTCATCATGTTTATACGGTCCACCTGAATCGTGTCCCGGTTGCGATAAAGCATAATGGCGATGGCCATACAAAGACCCAGCTCACAAGCGGAAACCACCATCACAAATATGGCGAAGACCTGACCGCGTAGAGCTTCGAGTCCGGAAAAAAACGCAAAAGCAACAAAGTTAAGGTTGACGGCGTTAAACATTAGCTCGATGCACATAACAACAATTACAATACTTTTCCTGGTAAGAGCGCCGTAAGTGCCAATTGTAAAAAGTATTGCAGAAAGAATTAATACCTGGTTTAAGGTTATTTCCATGCTCAGTCCCGCCTCGCCAAAACAATCGCCCCTACCAGTGCCGCCAATAGTAATATCGAAGCCAGCTCGAACGGGAGCAAATATTCCACAAAAAGCCTGGTAGCCAACTCATTTGTTACATCTTTAAGCGCCGCCGGCCGGCCTACCGGCCATTCAATCGACAGTACAATAAAACCAAGCATGCCTCCAAATGAAAGAACGAAAACAAAGGCCCACACTTTCATCGGTGTCTCCCACGTAATCTTGTATTTTGGACCTGCGCTCGTCAGCATGACAACAAAAAGAACTAAGATTGTTACCGCGCCCGCGTAGATAAGGACCTGGACCATACCGAGAAATTCCGCGTTAAGCAAGAAAAAGAGACCGGCTGTGGCCAGAAGCACAGCAAAGGCCGACATGACACTGTGGAACAGATTCTTTGTCGTCACAACCTTGATAGAAAACAAGATCAGGATAGTGGCGAAGAAATAGAAAAGGACTGAAGTCAGACTCATTTGTCTGTCTCCCCGCTCTTAGAGTCAGTGTCGCTCTTAAGTTCCCAACCTTCATTCGTCTGCTTGCGGGGCTTATCGGCCGCCAGTTTCGACATAGTCGACACATGAGTGTGGGGCTTCGTCCACCCTTCTTTCTCGATGCCGTCCTCACCTCGAAGGAGATACTCTTTTTGTTTTTCAAACTGGCTGTAGTCGGTCTCAGCTAATTCATATTTATGAGTGTGATAAAGCGTCTTGGTCGGACACATTTCAACACAGATACCGCAAAAAATGCACTGATCAAGCTTGAGCTCCCACTTATTTATTTTTCTGCCGGCCTCATCTTGGTCGGCCTCGATTACAATCGCGCTTGCCAGGCAGTTGTCCGCGCAGATACTACAACCGATACAGACGCCGCTCTCACAAGACAAGCACCTCTTGCCCTCTATTAATGCTTGCTGCTCAGACAACCCCAGTTCGGCTTCGGCGTATCCCTTTAGTCTCTCTTTGGGCTTGAGCTTAGCGCCGACTTGACGTTCCTCATCTTCATAAAGAGGCTTAACGAGGGCCTCGATCGGGCTCGGAAAATGAGCTTCCTTAATGTCTCGACCGCTGAGATAAGCATCGATCGAGAACGCCGCCCTTTTCCCGCCACCGATCGCCGCGATCGCGATATCGGCGCCCAGGCTGCCGTCGCCGCCGGCGAACACACCGGGCTTCGATGTTTCGCCCGTGGTTTTGTTTGTAACGATCGTGCCCCAGCGCGAGTGAACCTCGACTTCAGTCTTGTCAAGCCACTCGGCCTCAGGAGCTCGGCTGATCGCGGACATGACCGTGTCCACGTCCAACATAAATTCGCTGCCCTCGATCGGCACCGGCCTACGCCGACCGCCTTTGTCCTTGTCGCCAAGTTCCATGCGCCGGCACTCTATCCCAGACACTCGGCCTTTTTTCTCAATTATTCCTGTAGGCGCGGCAAGATAGACAAACTTGACATTCTCTTCCTCGGCATCCTCGACTTCAATATGATGCGCGGGCATTTCCGCCGCGGTCCTGCGGTAAACGATGTAGACTTCCTTAGCGCCTTCCCTTAGCGACACTCTGGCACAGTCAATCGCTGTATTGCCCCCGCCTATAACCGCGACTTTCTTTCCCATTTGAGTTTTTTTGCCCAGCGCCACATCCATAAGAAATTGTTCTCCGGGTATAACGCCTTCAAGATCTTCGCCGTCTATCTCTAATTTTCTGGGCCTGTGCGCCCCGATTCCCAAAAAGACGGCGCTATATCCAACTTCAAAAAGGTTGTCAAGATCTTCAACCCCTGTGTTCAGCTTCAAGTCCACGCCCAGTGCCAGTATCTGGTCTATTTCTGCCTTCAAAATGTCCTTTGGCAAGCGGTAGTCGGGAATTCCAACGGCAAGCATTCCTCCCGCCACCGGCAGCTTTTCAAAAATTGTGACAGGATACCCTCTTTTGGCCAGGTAATAAGCACATGTCAGGCCGGCTGGACCGGCCCCAACTACCGCCACTTTTTTATCCTGGGTTATGTTGGGCTCAACAGCCGGTCGCTCGCCTTCCAGCTGCATTTTTAGGTCATAGTCAGCCGCGAATCGCTTAATTGGGTTGATAGCTACAGGCTTATCTTTATCGCCACGCCGACAATTTGATTCACACGGATGCGGACACACCCGGCCGCAAACTAGCGGTAGCGGGTTGTCTTCTTTGATTACTTCTATCGCTTCATCGAACCGCCCCATCGATACCAAACCCACGTATTCGCGAATCTTCATATTTGACGGACAGGCCGACATGCAAGGCGGCATCTTACGGGTCTCAATGCGTTCCCCCTCAATTAGGTTGTCGCCCATAATGCCATGCAATTCCAGCTCGCCTCTGAAGCGAGGCGCCAAATCATTCCGCTTTTCGTCGGGATATTGAAACGCGACAGACCTTCGAAAAAAGTGTCTGATAGTTATCCCCAGCCCTTTTAAAATGCCAAACATTTTTTCACCCTATCATCAGGAAGCCTGTGACCATAACATTTACAAGCGTTAGGGGCAGAAGTATCTTCCAACCAAAATCCATCAACTGATCAATACGAATCCTGGGCAACGTTGCCCTCAACCAGATGATGAAGAAAATTACCATGTATGTCTTCAAGAAAAACCATACGACCCCCGGGATCGGCTCAAAGCCTGACCAACCACCGAAAAACGCTATAACGGCCACCGCGGAAATTATGATCGTATCGAGATACTCTCCCATTAAAAAGAGCGCGAACTTAATGCTGCTATACTCAGTGTTGTAGCCTTGGACTAGTTCTGATTCAGCCTCCGGAATATCAAAAGGTGTCCGTTGGGTATCGGCTAAGGCGGCTGTGAAAAAGAAAAGAAAAGCTAAAGGTTGCGCGAAAATAAACCATTTTGGCAAGATAGCCCAGCCAAACAAGTGGTAATAACCCTGCTGAGCTTTGACGATGTCAACTAGATTAAAACTTCCGGCCAGCATGATCACCCCCAACATCGACGCCAAAAGGGGTATCTCATAACTTATCTGCTGGGCCGCTCCGCGCAACCCGCCAATCAGTGAATATTTGCTGTTGGAGGACCATCCAGCCACCAGCACGCTGATAGGCACGATGGTCAATATGCCGAAAAGATAGAAAATGCCTAAGTCCATATTGGCCACAACAAGGTTCTCGCTGATAGGAATAGTCATAAAAAGCAAGAATGACGGGACAAAGGCAATAAACGGGGCCAGAACAAACAACCACCAATCCGCGGCTTTAGGGATGACATCTTCTTTTATTATTAACTTGATGAGGTCGGCAATCTGTTGAAGTGTACCGTGAAATCCCACTCTCATCGGGCCATAACGAATTTGCAAGTCAGCCAAGACTTTCCGTTCTATATAGTAGTAAAAGATCAGGTTCGCTAAAGCTAGTCCTAGAGCGATAAGGGTTTTAAGGAGTATCAAACCGAGCGTTATCAGTGTGTCCATTTAGCGGTCTACCTCACCCATAACCGGCTCAATAATGCCGACTAAAAGAATGGCGTCGGCAACTAACGCCCCTTGAAGCATTTCCGGAACAGCCTGAAGATGCAGAAATGACGGCGCCCGGAGTTTGACTCTAAAGGGTTTGTCGGAACCGTCACTGACGACATAGACCCCCAACTCACCTCGGGGAGACTCTATCCGAGTGTAGGCTTCTCCTTTCGGGGGTCGCACATTTAGTGGTACTTTCGCGCGCACCCGGCCGTCGGGCATCTTTGACAGAGCTTGTTTGACAATCCTCAGGCTCTGCTCCATCTCGGCCATGCGCATCCAATATGCGTCGTAACCGTCTCCTTGTGTCCCGATAGGAATTTCAAAATCAAACTGATCGTAGATAGAGTAAGGATCATTTTTTCTCAGATCCCACTTGTAGCCCGTTGATCTGAGCAGAGGACCGGTTATGCCCATGTTGATGGCCCAGTCTTTTGTGATTTTCCCAACGCCGCGTGTCCGGATGTGAAAGATTTCATTGCCGGTTAAGAGGGTGTTGTATTCTTCCAGCCAACCCGCAAAGTCATTACAAAACTCAGCGGTTCCATCCAGGAACGCCTCAGGGACGTCTTCCTTTACGCCGCCGACGCGAAAGAAGTTGGGGTGCATGCGATAACCAGCCGCCAACTCAAAAAGATCGAGCAATTTTTCTCTCTCTCGCATGCAGTAGAAAAGCGGAGTAATGGCCCCAATATCCATACCGAGTGCCCCGTAGAACAACAGATGATTAGCGATACGGTTTAATTCCATCAAGATCACGCGTAAGTATTCTCCGCGTTCCGGAACATCAATGTCCATCAGTTTTTCCACAGGTAGAATAAGAGCCAGCTCATTAAAGAAGGCAGACATGTAGTCGGCCCGATCAATGATAGCTATACACTGGCTGTACGTTCGGTACTCAAATATCTTCTCCATCGACCTGTGAAGGTATCCAATAACAGGGTCGACACCGGTAATAATCTCGCCATCCAGTGTAATCTTGAGAAAAAGAACACCATGCATACTCGGATGCTGAGGACCAAAATTTACCTGTATTTCTCGGCTCTTTGTCTCAGTCCCCAACTTTTGTCTCCCGTTCTACGAGCCCGTAATCTGCCGCCGGCTTTTCGTCCGCGAGCAACCACTCTTCATCGTTTTCCAAGGGCACGTCTTTCCGATATGGGTGTCCGGGCTGGTCGTCAGCTGAGAGTATTCGCCTGAGATCGGCATGACCGGTGAATTTGATTCCATAAAGATCCCAGGCTTCTCGTTCATGCCACCCGACCGTCGACCATAACGAGGTCAGCGAACTCACCTCCGGCGCTTCCCGATCATCGATCATGACCTTCAGGCGTAGATGGTGCCCGAGCTGGTATGAATAAAGATGACTGACAACCTCCATATGGTCTAAATAATCCACACCGGACAGGTCACTGCAGTGATCAAATTCCAGATCGGGTTCAATCTTCAGGTACTGGGCGACTTTTAGATACTCGTCCTTGTCGACAGTGAGCACATCAAAGTCGAGCGAAAGCTCATGCGAGATTTTTGGAAATTTTTTCAGAATCTTCTCAATCAGCGAGGTATTAATCTTCTTCCGCCTTAGCGATAATCTCTTCTTTGCTTATATTCTCCGGGACAATGATCGGGTTTGCCGCCAGCTTTTTCTTACTATCCAGGAAAGACTCTTTGCTCATCATATCCTGCAACATTAAGATTCCGTAGAGAAGCCCTTCCGGTCGGGGGTGGCAACCCGGGACAAAAACATCGACAGGGATAGCCTTGTGGCCACCGCGCAAAACATTATGTGAATCACGAAATGCCCCCCCGCTCACAGCGCACGTTCCCATTGAAATTACATATTTTGGCTCCGGCATCTGCGCGTAGAGAGTCTTGAGCACCGGTACCATTTTTTTAACTACGGGGCCGGCTATGACCAATAGGTCGGCCTGGCGCGGGGTAGCTCTTGGGACTATGCCATAGCGGTCAAAATCGTAGCGGGTCGTGCCGGCGGCCATCAGCTCGATACCGCAGCACGCGATTCCGTACACAAGAAGCCATAATGATGACAACCTGGACCAGTTAAACAACTTGTCTGCTGTGATTGTTACAAAATTGGAGCTCTCGACACGTTCTTGTATAATCCCCATGCTACATTTCCACGTCCCATCTCAGGACGCCCTTTTTCCATGGGTAGGCCAATCCAACCAGAAGAATCAAGATAAATATCACCATCTCGATCAGACCGAAGAGACCCAGTTTCTTGAAAATGACGGCCCAGGGAAAAAGAAAGACCGTTTCAATATCGAAGATCAGAAACAGCATCGCGAAAATATAGTATCTGATATTAATATGCACCCACGTTTGACCGACAACTGTTTCCCCACATTCGTACGGTTCGAGCTTAGTGATGGATTCAGAGGAGGGTGCCAGCATCCTGACCATACTATACAAGACCAGAACAAATAATGTCCCGACCACTAGAAATATCATGATCGTCGTTAAATCAGCAACGTGTGTCGGCAACTGTGCCCCCTCATGCAAAAAAACGCCCTGCGGCGCCTCCAATCCCATAATTGTCTACTGTTAGCGACAGCTTTACTATAACTCAACGACCAGATGTTGAGCAGCCTTTTTCGCTTGCCGGTCAAGCACTAGCTCATAGAATTACGAGATTATTACCACATTAATCGACGTGTACGTGAATGATATATGACCCCAAGTGCCCTCTTAAGTTATGCTGGGCTAGTTAGGGCTAATTAGCGATATTATAGCAAAAGCAGACGTTTCTGCAAACGCCTAAATCAGCTCAACATATCTGGTCGGAGCCCACACAAAGCCCAAAATGTAATCAAACTACCTAATGTTTCAGATATTTTTTTGACTATTGGATACTTTTTGACTGCTGTGGCCTTGATTTATCCGATCGACACCTGCCGGACATGGCCGACCGGGAAACAATATTTGCTCGCGACCTAGACAGCTTCCTTGTCCGAAGCGCGAGGACAAGCGCTTAAGTCAAATCGGGTTTGCATGTCAACTGCTTTGCTGCTGGTCCAAAGTCCTGGAATATGAGATCTGATTACGCCCTCGCCTTTTGGCCAGGAGCATCGCCAGGTCTGACGCGGCCAGAAGATTGGTCGCGTCTCGCCCGCAATGGGGATAGTCGGCAACACCTATGCTTATGAAAATCGGGTTCTTTATCCCCATGCGCTCCACATAGACATGCTGGGGAAAGCCCGTCCGGATACGCTCCATGACCTTGATGGCCGCTTGCGCTCCAGTTTCCGGCATTATTATTACAAATTCTTCACCGCCATATCTCGCCATGTAATCAACCTGGCGCAGCTGTGATTCGACATACTCGACCGCCATGACCAGGACGGCATCGCCGGTTTGATGTCCATAGAGATCATTGACATTCTTGAAGTGGTCTATGTCAAACATTGCCACAGTGAGTTCACGATCATAGCGGCCGGCCAGAGCGATCTGTGCGACCAGGTGGTTTTGCAGGTGCCGATAGTTGAATAGTCCGGTCAGGGAATCGGTATCAGCCTGGAATCTAGCAAAGGTGAGACTATCAGCCATGGAATTGAAGCGTCGTGTCAGGTCGCTGAATTCATCATCACCAACCACTTGGGCGCGCTGGTTTACGTCACCCGATGTTATTCGCTCAGCTACTTCACCAAGCCGCGTGATTGGCCTATATATCAGCCGGTCAAGCACAAAGAAACTGAACATCCCGCCAAAAAGCGCGATACCAAAGCCAATTAGCGTAGCCAGACTCATAAGGCGACTGATGTTGGCCGTTAGACGGTCAAGGGAGAAATATATGTGGAGAACTAAGTGGATTTTGCCGTCAAAAGCTATCGGCGCGGTATACTCTTGAACCAGTTGGCGCCCGTCAAACGGATTTATCGTCTTTACCTCCGTTTTCTTGCCAAAAACATCGCCCCGTTTATCCAGCGCGTATGTCTCGACTATAGCCTTATTGTTTCTGACAACTCTTTCGATCTCATGACTGTCTGAGTTTAGCGTACCGACGAGCTTGGGCACCTTGCTCGCTAGAACACGACCCTTGGAGTCCGTGAACTCTGCGTACACGATGGCCTTATCATGAAAAAACGCGCGTTCTATGTGTTCAGCAGCGCTTTGCATTGTCTGTTCGTGCTTGGCACCCTTTAAGCCTTTCATATGTTCTTCGTCCAACTCGTCCTCTAGAATTGATTGAATCTGACGGCGTGTTTCATTATTGCGAATTCCAGCTTCGGTCTGCGCCACGTTGATTTGAAAAAATAGCCAAGTAGCTCCTAGTACCAGCCCCAAGATCAGGCTGGTCCCTATGGAGAGCATCAGTAATTTGATTCTCAACGAACCAAAACTAGACCGAAGAAATCCCATCTTCCTTTTCTCTCAATCTCGAACAACCATTTTTTCTATAACAACGCCTGAGCCTCAATTAAGCGGCCTTCTCATCTAAAGAGCGGAAATATGCCACCTGGTTACGGCCGCGCCGCTTCGCTACCAGCAAAGCTGTTTTAGCCGCTGCGATCAGGTTTCCGGCATCTTGGCCACTTCGCGGGTAATCGGCCACCCCCAAGCTGGCAAAGACCGGGCTTTTCTTCCTATCGTCGCCAACATACACGTGATTCGTGAATTCTCTATGGATCTTTTCCATAACCATCATAGCCGAAGCCGCGGCAGTTTCCGGCAGAACAATTACGAAAGTCTTACCACCATACCTGCCGATATAGTCGACCTGTCGAACCATCGATTCTATGTATTTGGCTGTTAATTTAAGCACAGCGTCCCCCGCTCCATGGCCCTGAAGATCATTGATCTCCGTGAAATGATCTATGTCCAGCATCGCGAGTGACAGTGGCCGATTATATCGAGCGGCTAAATTGACCTGTGTCTCTAAATAGTTGGTTAGGTGGCGAAAATTAAAAAGTCCGGTCAAAGAATCAATATCCTCCTGAGATTGCGCGTGAACAATCCTGTCCACCATCACCCCTAATCTGTTCGCCAGCTCTCGAAACTCGGCCGGATACGCTATTCTCGCTTTGTGAGCTATGTCGCCATTGATTATATAATCGGCCATTTCGTAAATCCGCATTAGGGGTTTCTTAACAAAATGTCTATAGACGAAAAGGGTAGCTAACCCAGCGAAGACGGCGAACGTTAAAACTATCTCGGCAGGGACCACCAAATGCTGAAAATCCAGAGGTACGTCTCTACCAAGATCGAGACCGAAATAGCGCCAGACTACAACCAGGGCCACCGACACGACCAGAACCATCAGCATAGACAAGAAAGCTAGAATAGAACGCAACGATGGCGACCACTTTTCATCCATACAGCTGATTTACCCGAAAATGGCTCCTTCGTTCATCTTGAGCGGTTTTTTTGCCGGGATCCTGAGGGTCGAAACAGCTCACCTACGGAGTATCAGCTAGGGATTGATCATGATTTGTTATATGACCGTTGATGCAAGCGCCTAAGCGTTGCCCTAATCTATAAAGGAATGCGCGTAGAGCATCTCGTTGTGAAATATCTTGACGGCACGCGAAAGAACTGTCTCGTTTTTCAGCTCATCAACCCTCGCCGGCAACTCTTGCGGCAATGATCTGGCGACCTTCGCCAGCCCCTCATCGAGGGGGTCCATGATCGCGGCGTCCAAGCCCGCCTCAACCAACATCACGAGGTAAGCCCGGTCCAAGACCGGTTTGGTCTCGTCAGGAGTACCGTTGGAGATGTTGCTGAGACCAACTATCGTTTTCAGAGGCGGGTCGTTTAGCTGCTTAAACATTTTGACTGATTCGATCCCCTCCATAGCCTGGCTCTGAGCTACGGATACCGGCAAGATAAGCGGGTCAAGAAAGATATTTTCGAGAGGAACGTCATGTTCGCCTGCGGCCATCATAATATCGTAGGCGATAACCATTCTCTCGTTAGCGTCACGAGGTATTCCTTTTTCGGTCATGGTCAGCCCGATTACATTAGCGTTGTATTTACCTGCTAACGTGAGCATACTGTGCATTCTGTCTGGAGCGCCTGAAGCCGAGTTGATCAACGCTTTTCCTTTGTGCGCTTTGAGGCCCGCTTCCATAGCCTCAAGGTTTGTAGTATCCAGGGACAGGGGCACGTCCACGGCCTCCTGTACAGTCTTTACCAACCACTCCATACGCTGAGGCCCATCTTTCGAAGCCGGACCAATATTGATATCAAGATAGTTTGCACCACCTTCTACCTGTGCTTTTGCCATCTCAACAATGGGCTTGGGATCCCGGTTTTTCATTGCCGCGCCGATTTCTTTTGAGATAACGTTAATCTTTTCGCCAACGATAATCATTTGCTGCCTCCTTAACCAGTTAAAATATCGGACTTTGTAAAAGACTTTTTGCGCTTATCAAAAACTTAAAAAAACTGCGACCTGATAAACTAGAATAGACCAGATTATCGCCTTTGTTTTTGACTCTTGACTTGTCCTTCTTCGCCGGAGTTGTTGCGACTTGGCAACCGCTCCAGGGTAAGCGCCATTTTATCCTAAAGTCGCCGTTTGCTCAAATGCTTATCACTAAAACCGGCTATCGCTCCAACCTCTTGAGCCAACTCTTTGTCTTCCATACAAAGATAAACCGGCACTTGATCATCGCGCGCTCGTATATATTGGATCATCCGGGAAAACATACGGCGGCGAATCGGCAAGAAATATCTGAGCTTTGAGTCCAGCCCGGGTATGAGCTCACCGTAGATCAACCGACTCGACGGAAATTTTTCTCTTATGATGGTCTTGAGTTCTCGCTTAAATCTTAAGGCCCCGAGGCTTATCCATGCGATATCACCCGGCCCGAAATGGCGAAAGACTAGCTCGACTACGCGCTCATAACCCGATTCCCAACCATCATAGTGGATGAGAGGGTCAAAATGAAAACCGATACGATAGCCTGCGTTCCGACAGAGCGCGGCCGCTTCAATCCGTTCAATCAGACTGTCGGTATCAGGTTCTTCCGCTTCCACCATAGCCTCAGAATTCAGCGACCAAGACACGACGACGCGACCTTGATGGTCCAGATCAAGCAAGTGCTCTACTTTTTTACTCTTTGTTTTAATCTCAAAAATTATATTTGAAATTCCACCGATGGCCGGCACGAGAATCCTATTAAAATCAGCGAATTCATCGATGCCTAAGCTATCAATAAACTCCCCGCTTCCCAATCGCAAAATCCTTGTAGGCCGTGTCGCCGCGAACTCTCTAACCTCTTTTATTAAATCCGACACATTAACATAGATAATTGAGGGCGAGTTCATGTAGTGATGAAGATAGCAGTAGTGGCAGTTAGAAGAACATCCGATGCCCAGGTTGAGAACATAGTAATCGCAACATTGATAAACAGGTGTGCCGGGACATTTTTTGATTGCGGCTCCTCGTCGCCGCGTGATAATCAACTCTGAGGACACCCGGCCCGTTTTTTTTAGGCCCGGCCCGTCGACGAACTCAACCGCCGCATCAGGCAAATTCCCGAGTATCGCAGCGGTCAGCGGTTCCCGGACAACCGACTGCTCAACTAATATCTTTTGAGGCTTCAAGCGCGTTCTTAACGACATTAATCTCCTTGAGTTTTTCCAATGAATCAAGCACTTCCCTAAGCTCGTCCCGGCTCCCGAAGCTAAACTCAACAGTCAGTTTATTGTCCTCGAAGAAAGGGGTTGGACTAATCTTAATTCTTGAACTCAGCTCGAGCTTGGCGATCTCTCTGGTAAAGGCTGCTTGGACGCGGGTAAAAGTTGGATAACGCCTGGCAAACAAGGCGTCCTTAACACGCGACAACTTTTGCGGCCCATTTTGATCCGACTCGAGCGCGCTCCGGATGTTTGGATCGTCAAACAACACCTGAAGAGCGTCTAGATGATCACGCCCGGCAATGTCCAAAATCAGCTCGACCATATCCCGCTTATGGTTTTTGTTCAGCTTTATCCCGGCCTTTTCCATGGCCGAAATCGCTCGTTGGCTTTGTTCTCCGATAAACGTCCCCTCTTCTCAAACAGACTTCATGATCTCTGGTTCCAGTTGTCTAAGCAAGTCCTTATCGACCCGCGCGGCCGCTATGTTTTCTTCAATTTGCGACACGGTCTTTACGCCCGGAATCACGACCGTGGCCCCTGAGTAAAGCAGAAAAGCCAAAGCCAGCTGTGCCGGAGTCATATTGTGACCGGTCGCTATAGCGGTTATCGTGTCCACTTTTGTTTTGTAGCTCAAAAACTCATCGGTGAACCTGTCATCATACTTGCGATGGTCGCCAAGCCCGAAACTGGGCATTTTATCGAACTTCCCCGTCAGCAGACCCTTTGCCAGCGGTTCATATGCGATAAAAGCCAGGTTCGAGTCTTGGCAAAAAGGGATGGTCACGGTCTTCGCGCCCAGGTCAAAAAGGTGAAACAATCCCTGATAAGACACAAACCAAGGATACTCATTGAGTCCCTCAATGCTTTCCACGGGGAAATTGCAGACCCCGGCATAACGAATCTTCCCTTCTGCCACCAAAGAATCGACAGCTTCAATAGTTTCATCTAGCGGCACCGCCGCGTCGGGCCAGTGGATCTGATAAATATCGATCGTTTCCCGCCTTAATCTCTTTAAGCTGGCCTCGCAAGCTTGTCTGATATAGCCGGCGGATAAGTCATGGCGTATCTTGCCTTTACTGTTCCACCGCAAACCAACTTTTGTGGCAATAAGAGCGTTTGGATCATGCCCGATGGTCTTTCCGAGCAGTTCTTCGGAATGTCCAAAACCGTAGACGTCGGCCGTATCGAAGAAATTGACGCCAAAATCACGAGCTTTTTCGATCGCGGCTACCGATTCTTCATCAGCCACAGCGCCCCACTGACGTCCGCCGATTGCCCAAGCGCCAAAACCGATCACGGAAATGCTTATATCTGAATTACCCAGTAGGCTATATTTCACTTCTTGCCCTCTTCACTTATCTCTTCCCTCTTGACTTGTCCCTCGTCCCTTTCTCTTCTCCGCCCCATTTCTCAAAATCGCAGTTTTCTTATTCATAACATCCAGCGCCGCTTTACGTTGAGAGTCTGACAAGACGCCCGAATCCAGCAACTTCTCAATTGCCGTCACCCGGAAGCGGTCCATGCCCCAGTATTTCCTGGAGAGCTGGTCGACATGGCCCCCGGTCTTGATGATCAGTTTTTCCGGAATCAGACCCACCGGATATCTCGCCGTAATGCGCAACCACAAATCATAATCCTCGCAGACCAAAAGAGCGGGATCGAACGGGCCGACTTCGTCAATCAAACAACGGTTCATAAGAACGGCCGAGGGCGAAATAAGGCAGCGCTCCAGCGACACGCTAAAAATATCTCCTTGTCGTTTTAGATGATATTTTTTAGGGTTGACCCGCCGACCGTTTCTGATCCAGATTTCATCAGTCTGTGAGATCAAGTAGTCCGGATAGACACTGTGCCAGGAGACTTGCCTGTCCAGTTTATCCGGCAACCACCAGTCATCTGAGTCCAGAAACGCCAACCAGTCGGTATCCGAGGCCTCGATCCCAGCGTTACGCGCCGCCGCGACCCCTTGGTTTTCCTGACTGATGATTCTTAAACGATCATCGCCGGCAAATTCCCGCAGGCCGTCTCCCGGACTATCAGTGGAACCATCGTCCACTACTATCACACGCTCCGGAGGGCGAGTCTGGGTGAGCACAGATTCTACCGCCCGCTTGACCAACTGGGCTCGATTATATACCGGTATGATTACAGTTATTTTCATCTACATAAAAGTCGATAAAATCAAACACCACGGCGGCGAGGCGCCCCGCCCATCTATCATTGTTTCGTTTTATTGTATCCCAAGACCGGTGGTCCGCGTCATCAGATATGACTTTGAAGCTGATAAACGGAATTCCCGACTCGTCGGCCAGATTGCACAGATGCCCCCCTTCCATATCAACAATGTCCGCTCCTGTCTGACTTCGCAGCGCTTGACGAGCCGATACGCTTGTTATGGGGGCCTTTGAGGTAACAAGCAAAACAGAATCGACTCCTCTGTCCCCGGTGAACTTTCTTATCTTTCTTGAGCCGGACAGCGGAAGCTTTGAACTCGCCTCATCAATTGTGATGTCGCTGACCAGAACCACTTGACCTAAAGACAGCCCGATATTTATGCGGCCGGCAAAACCAGCGTTTATTATCAGATCGGGGAGCGTCTGTCCGGGCGCCAAAAGAAGATCTTGTCGCCGCGCCCATCTGCGCCAACTTACAATGGAAGAAAGATCAGAGGACCGGACGAGTCCCTTCAATGTTTGGATCTCTCGCCTGTGAGCAAAGACGACGGATATCAACACTGACCAAGCGCCCTAGCCGGACGACCGGATGGCCGACCATACGGTTTCAACTTGTTCCATCAAACCGGCGTCCGACCAGGCCGCCTTTCCGGCCAGATCTATAGCGACAAGCTCCGGCATAAGATTAATTATTCCCAATATAGGGATGTCCGGAAGACCAACCTTTAGTTGGTCCAGTTGGACATCATCGACTACCTTGTTGATTACCAACCCTATACGCCCAATTCCCAACCCGGTGGCAAGCTGATCTATTTTTCGGGCGGTCTGCAGGCTCCTCTGCCCCGGCTCGAGCACCACGATAAGCAGATCTACCGCCTGGGCAGTAGCCCGGCCAAGATGCTCTATGCCCGCTTCCATATCAAGAATAATAACCTCGTCACGCTCGACTATCAGATGCTGTGTTAATCGCCTGAGCAAGGCGCTTTCCGGACAGATACAACCGGCCCCCGGCTCGTCAATTGTCCCCAGGACCATCAGTTTGATGCCGTTGACATCGAGACAATACTTCTCGGGGATATCGTCAACCTTGGGGTTGATGTTGAAGAAACTACCCGTCTGTCCCGGCTCGGCGCCTGTCCTCTGGGCAACCTCTTCTCTTAGTTTGGAAATGGGTGTGATGTTGGCCGCGTCTCGCGGGTCCACTCCCAGGGCCGCAGCCAAGTTGGCGTCGGGATCAGCGTCAACAGCGATCACTGTAAAGCCCGCTTCCTGATACTTCTTGGCTAGAGCCGCGACCAAAGTTGTCTTGCCGACCCCGCCTTTACCGGAAACTGCGATTTTCATGCCTTTGGACATTAAACACCTGCTTCTTTATATGCTATTGCCGATCTCAAGCTCGTAATTTCGGCATCTAAGACAAGTCTATGGTTCGCATGGGCTTAATGCAAGACCTCTAGTTTACCGGAGAACAATTCGCTCGTTGTTTAGGTTGCCGGTTTATACAAAAGCAATCGTGGGTAGAAGCACCAATATAGACGGCGATTACCTTCACAACATAGGGTCATCGTTGCTTAGCGGGAGTCAATTTGCGCCACAATTAAGGGCTAATCAATTAATTTCTTTTGGCGCCATGAGCGAGAGGAGTCGTTTTGAGAAAAGTTGGAGTGTTGAAATTGCCTAAAGTTCGCCCGACCAGATTTACGCTACTACTATTTCTGGTCTCTGTGCTAATGGTCGGCCAAGCTTTCGCGGCCATCACCCCGCCATTGGCCCAGAATAAATACAGAAGACAAGTGGTGCTTGACTCATCCGGAAACGCTATTGTCAGCGGCTTCAACGACGGCGCTCTGGCAGCCGACTGGAATTATCTCATTGTTAAGTATAATTCAGCCGGCACCCGTCTCTGGAGCCGCAGCTACAACGGGCCCAAGAACGGAGTCGATGAGATCACGGCGATAACAGTTGATAGATATAAGAACATATACGTGACCGGCTATAGCGACGGCCACCGCGCGACTGACTACGATTACGCCACCATTAAATACGACCAAAATGGCAATAGAAAATGGGTGAAGCGTTACAACGGTCCTGGTAACGGCGCTGATGTCCCTCGTGCTATCGTTGTGGATCGGTGGAGAAATGTCTACGTTACCGGCTACAGCGACGGCGGCCGCGCGACTGACTACGATTACGCCACCATTAAATACGACGAAGACGGCAAGAAGAAGTGGGTCAGCCGGTACAACGGACCTGCCGACGGCGCCGATGTACCTAACGCTATCGGATTCGATGCCAAAAAAAGAACAGTTTACGTGACCGGCTACAGCGACGGCGGAAGAGACCATGACAACGACTACGCTACGATTAAGTACGACTCCTCCGGCAAGCAGAAGTGGGCATCCAGGTTCGACGGCGAGAAGAACGGGGACGATCAGGCCAACGCCATGGTTGTCGACTCGTCAGGTAACGCTTTTGTAACCGGGAAAATGGATGGCGGCAGATCAAATGATTATGACTATATGACGATCAAGTACGACGATGACGGCGAAGAAAAGTGGCAGAGCAGTTACAACGGGAAAGGCAATGGCGCCGATGTCCCCACCGCTATAGTTCGTGGAGGCAGTAACGTTTATATAACCGGCTACGTCGATGATGGTCGGTCTGCCGATTATAATTACGCCACCATCAAATACGATAAAAAGGGCAAGCAAAAATGGGTCGAGCGCTTCAACGGCAATGCCAACGGCTCGGACAGAGCTTATGCAATCGCGATTGACTCGGACAGGAATACGTATGTCACCGGTTACAGTGATAACGGCCCAACGACACGTTACGACTTTGCTACGATCAAATATAGCGATAAAGGCACCAGGCGATGGATAACGCGATTCAATGGACCCAGAAACACTGATGACCGCGGCCAATCGGTTGCCCAATATAAATCTAAGATCATATATGTTCTCGGCAGAAGCCGCGGTTTGCTCGCAAGTCAGGATTACGCTCTTGTGAGAATGGATGCCGCAGCCGGCAAGCAAGATTGGGTGGCCCGCTACGGTCGATAAATTAAATAGGGACAGCGACCATTTATACCCGGGCAAATAGAAAAACAAGAAACAGCCCATCCATACCGGATGGGCTGTTTTTAATTAGGAACAGTCTTTTTTGAATAGGAGTAACACGCATTTTCAGCAAAGGATATTTTTTAATTAAATTACGTTGTGCCTGGTATAAATGGTCGCTGTCCCTATTTAAATGGTCGTGGCAATAGCCCGGCTTTCTCAGCGATAGTCGACACAGCCGACTCCCACTCAATGGCCATGATATGAACCCCGGCCACACCTTTTATCTCCCGGACTTGCTCAATTATGTCAACCGCAATGTTGATGCCCTCTTGTTGCTGATCATCGGCGCCTTTGAGACGCTCAATGTACTCATCCGGGACATCCAGGCCGGGCACGTTCTTCTGCATATACCGCGCCATTCCGACTGATTTAAGCGGTGTGACCCCCGGCAAAATATAGACTTTTTTGTCGAGCCCAAGCTCGCAGACCATCCCCATCCATCTGGTAAATTTCTCTATATTGTAGACGATCTGGGTCTGGATGAATTGGGCGCCGGCGGCTACTTTCTTGGCCAAGCGCGGAGCCCGGTATTCAAAGGGATCAGCAAATGGATTCTCGGCGGCGCCGATAAAAAAGCGCGGCTCCTCCCCTTCGATCTCCTCGCCACACTGAAATTTCTTTACATCCCGCAGATTTCTGACCATGTTCAGAAGCTGCATTGAGTCAAGGTCAAAAACATTTTTCGACTCAGGATGATTGCCAAACTTTTGGTGATCACCGGTGAGACAGAGCAAGTTCCGCGCGCCCAGAGCCCAAGCACCCAGTAGATCGCTTTGGATGCCTATACGATTTCTGTCCCGACACGTCATCTGGACAACCGGCTCCAGCCCTTCTTCCATCGCGATGATGCCCGCGGCTATACTCGACATCCTGACAATGGCGGTCTGACAATCGGTGATGTTAATAGCGTCAGCCGCTCCTTTTAAGAGCTTGGCTTTCTCACGAACAACATCACCGCCCGCCCCTTTGGGTGGACCCAGCTCCGCCGTGACCGCGAACTCGCCGCCGTCTAATATCTTTTCAAGATTGCTTTTTTTCATTTCTCATCCTTGAAGGGCCTGCTCTCGGGTATTCTTAAATCTTCTCTTGTGATCTTGCGTTGGCCGCCGTCCCGCGCGCTCGTCCAATCTTTCGGTGGCGCCAACTCTGTCATCAAATTAAGCAAACCCTGCCTCTTTAGCCGGTTATATATTAAGTCCCATACGCAATCAATTTCACCGGACACTTCACATTTGCCATTCTGCGACCCGCCGCAAGGCCCGTTCAACATAGTCTTCGCGCATCGCGCTATAGGGCAAAGACCGCCAGTTGAGCCTAGGATGCAGTTACCGCAACCGCCGCAATTCTCAAGCCAAACACCCTGCTCAATAGGACCACCCATAAAACTGGTATTTAAGCCCGGCAAAATTCTCTTGTCTAAAAACCTGTCCGCTAAGAACTGTACGCCAACACCGCAAGCAGTCGAAAGCACAGCGTCGGCCGCGTCGACTTTCTCGGCCAGCGGTTCGATAAACTCCCACTCGCATTGCCGGATATTCATTTCGACGTCAATTTCGATTTTTCGATTTTCCAGCCGCGCGGCCAAACCCAAACCAGAGGCGAGCGTTTGAGTCTCCCGTTCGCCGCCGGCAAAACAGACCGTCACGCACGCGCCGCAACCTACGACCAGCAATCGCTTGTAAGAGCGCGTGAGTTCAATTATCTCTTTTATCGGTTTTTGCGAAGCTACAATCATTCGCTCATCTCTTTTACTATCTCAGCCAGTTTTGTGTTTTGATCGATCGCGTAGCTGACTAACCGATCGCCGCCAATTCCTACGCCATCAAGGATCGAGCGGACGTAGTCAAGACGCCGTTGAGTCAAACCATCGCCTGTCTTATAGTGACAATAGTTTTTGCCGCAAACAGTTACAAAAACTCGCGCCACACCATTTTCAAACGCGTTGAGAACGTCCCGTGGATCAAGCCGGGCCGGACATAGAACCCGAATAAACTTGACGTTCGCGGGGAGCGCCTTTTCAGCTTCATAGGTGCGATCACCGCCCCAGGCATGACCGAACTGGCAGACAAACCCGACCACGGAAGTCGACTCCCTATAAGCGCTCCCCAGTTCGAGCGCGTCCAGACCGATCTGGACATCAAGGAGATGCTCTTCGGTCAGTTTAACCGTTATAGCGCTTGCCGGACATTCCGAAGCGCAAAAACCGCAACTCTGACAAGCTCGGGGATCCATATAAGCTTTATCGCCGACCATTTCAGGCACGCCATATGGACAGACGCGCACACACGTCAAACAAGCGGCGCACTTCGATTCATCGACAATCGCCCCGGCAGTGCAACTTAGACACCTCTGGGACTCACGAATCGCGTCTTCTTCCGTATAGCCAAGCTCAACTTCCTTAAAATCAATCAGCCTTTCGTCGTCAGTCAACTTGGGCATCCAGCGACGTGGAGTTTCATACATGCTGGTTGAGATATACGCTGGTAGATCGTCGACAGCCTCCAGGTCTGTTTGATAAACAGGCTCCGTGCCGCTTAAGAACGCGTTAATAGCGGCGGATGCCCGGTGCCCGCCGGCTATTGCGTTAATGGCGGCAGCAGGTCCGGTTACTACCTCGCCTGTGGCGAACACCATCGGATGACTAGTACGCATAGTGACCTGATTAAAATCAAGGCGTCCCGGACTCAAGAGCTTGATTCCGGAATCTTTTAAGAAATCCAACTCTGAGGCCTGGCCGACAGCGATAATAATTGTATCGGCTGACATAACATTGCGTTTCTCTTCATTAAACTGAGGGCTAAAGCGCCTGTCTTCATCAAAGACACAGGTGCATTCTTTAAACTCGAGACCCGTGACTTGCCCGCGGTCCCCGACTATCTTATCCGGGCCCCACGAGCAATGCGTCTCAACGCCTTCACTCAGCGCGTCTTCTATCTCCCAATCATGGGCCGGCATTTCGTCGCGCGCTTCAAGACAGACCATTTTGACAGTTTTGTCGCCCAGGCGTCGGATACTCCTAGCTACGTCAACCGCGACATTTCCGCCCCCGATGACGATAACATCGTCTCCCATCTCGACCCCGCGCCCCTCGTTTATTGCCTCCAATATGGGGACAGCTAGATGAACACCCTTTAGATTATGGCTGGGAATCGGCAAACTCTTGCTGTCCGCCAAACCGACCGCGATCAACACGGCGTCATGCTCGTTTATAAGTTCCTGAAAATCCAGATCTTTTCCGATGTTCACACCGGTTTTCAAACCGATTCCAACAGCCAGAATATTATCAATATCGCTTTTGAGAACTTCCGGCGGCAGTCGATAGTCGAGGATCCCATAGCGCAGCATACCCCCGGGTTCATTGTGTTTTTCATAGATAGTTACTTTCCAGCCCCGGCGCGCCAAATCATGAGCAGCTGTTAATCCCGATGGCCCCGACCCGACCACAGCCACGCTCTTATCTTTAGTGGGCGAGACGGGCTTGACCTTGATCAAACCGTCGGAATAGCCAAGTTTATCAGTGACAAATCTCTTCAAGTGGCAGATGGCGATCGGTTCATCGACCTGACCGCGCCGACAGGCCGTCTCGCATGGATGAGCGCAGATCCGGCCGATCACGGAGGGCAGCGGATTCGTCGCCATAATCGCGTCAAGCGCTTCCGCGTATCGCTCCTGGGCTATTAATGATACATATTTCCGGACATCGGTCTGGACCGGACAAGCAGCCTCGCAAGGCGGCGCCGGCCATCCCAAATCCTGCGCGAACTGATTTCTCGATTGACTCTCGTCTGATAACTTTTTCATAACCTCTGTCGAATCAGTTGCCGAAAGTGTACTTTTCTTGGGCGCAAACAAGCGCCGGTCCCTAAGCAATGATTTTAGCAAAACCAGATAATAAGGCTAGGGGCTCTTGTCTCGGAAGACAAGCGCCGGTCGTCCGCTCACCCTCTTCTTTCTTCCTATTCTCCTTTTGAAAATCCGGGCCAGATTTGGATTGTCCTGAACGCGCATGGTCGTGTCATGAGCAGGATTATTGTCATTCTCCCAGGCTTCATTCCACCAGGAAAAACCGATTACTCTCGACCACCTGAATTTTGTCAGATCTCTAAGCGCCTTATTAGCCCAGGAAGCCTGGTTTACGATGGGGTTATTGTCGGCAACCCCGAATTCCAAGACCGCGATCGGCTTGTCGGAACTCAAGGCTATCAGTCTCGGATAAACGCGATTAAAACCGTGACGAAATGACTCATAGTCCCGGTCCATCGGGGTCGCAGGGCCATAGACACTCACGCCTATCCAATCGACCCACTGGTCACCAGGATAGTATTGTTCCAGGCGATTCCAGGACTTGTTCGGTATATCTTCATTATTTACATGAAAAACCCAGATTATGTTACTGGCTCCGGTGCTCCGGATGACATCTACTATATGCTTATACGCGTCCCGAAATTTCTCCGGCCCGTCCCGCAGAGTCGGATCCCCATAACCGGTCCTTCGTCCGCGCCCGTTCCAGTACGCGTTCCACGAAAACCAGCTACCGTTTACTTCAGTCCCATATTCAACAATTACAGGCGTGCCAAATTTCTTTGCGCTTCTGCTCCAAGCGCGCAGGTTTTTATCGAACTTGCCTCGAATAATACGGCCGAGCGTATACTTGTTTTCCCTGACACCCTGTTCCTCGGAGCTCCTCAACATAAGCCGGATAAACGGGACTCCGCCTGTTTCGCGTATCCACCTTGCCGTTTTGGTCGGAAACTTCCGACCGTTATACCAATTATGAGAGAAATATATCCAAGCCGCCTTCTTCCGCGCGCGCTGTCGATATGACTTAAAGGACGGCCTATCGATCTCTTCGTCCTCCATGCTCCTGCCCCCGGGGGAAATACCGTGATATATTTTGCCCGGCGGTGGTTTTCCAATGATTTTCATTTTCCGGCTCCCCGACCATCCGGATGACGGCAAGACCAATAAGCCGGCCGCCGCCACTAGCACCACAAGCATATATACAGAGAACTTCTTAGCACGTGCTATAAAACTGATACTCATGACAATCCGATGATAGCCCAATACCCAGACGCTTGTTTAGGTCTGGTGGAGCCGATCCCTTATGTTGCCGGCTTTAATCGATTGCCCGGCAATAGATAGTGCATACCAAAACTTGGTTTCCGCTAAACAATCAACTTAAAATAGAAGACAAAAAAGAGGGACGTTGTTGCGTTTGTTGCACAAATAATTCACATAGGTAGATAAGGGAAAATCATCAGACTATTCAGTCGGGCAAGATTCTTAAGAACCTGACGCGCTTCTTAACCTTTTAAAGTAACCTTGAATGTTTTCAAGAACCGAGCTTTGCTTCACGCAACTTGAGGCTCGATCGAGAATCCGGTCAACCTCTATGCTTATTACGTCTTTTTCCATGAAGCCGACCAACTCACCTACTTCGCGGCCCTCGCAAAAGATAATCAGCGTCGGCGTTCCCATAACCCCATGTTTATTCGCGATTTGTCCATTTTCTTCGCTTGAAAGAATATCGAGTTTTGCCAGGGTCGCCCGCGTGTATTCTTCCGACAACTTATCGTAGATAGGGTTAAGCTTCAGACACCACGGACACTGATTATGCCAGAAATCGACAATCACAGGTTTGTCTGATTTAATGACTTCCCGGTCCCAAGTTTGCGCATCGATTTCTCTTGCCATAGCTAATTAATAACCACGGCGAACTAGATATAAACTTTTGAGTTGTCGGACACAGACGCTAAGATCAGCAAAACCGACGCGAGTGGGCCGGGAGGTTTTAAGGATGACCGTAAACGGGGCTTGCGGTGGCCGGTATCCTCCGGCCATATTCAGCCGTTGAGATGTTTGTCTGCCAGTGGCCGGTTGCCTGGGCCGCGAAGACAACCATCAAGAACCCGCCCGCCAGCACTAGGCCGTAAACATATGGCTTTATCGCGACGCTTGGTTTAAGGGTTTTTATGGTCAAAGCTTTTGTTTCCTCGCAGGCGTTTACGCATCTCAAACACATAATACACTCAGCTGTTGTCACTTTTTCACTCTTGGTTATTTCAATGTAAGACGGGCAACTTTCTTCGCACTTGCGACAAGTAATACATTTTCCTTTGTCCCTTTCCACGCTTACCAGGCCGGCCTTTGAAAGAAGGCCGAGAAGGGCGCCATACGGACACAGATAACGACACCAAAAATTCTTAACTACCAATGACAACATGAAAAACGCGGCCAGCACCGTTATTGTAGTTGTTGAAGGATTTCTAAAGAACCATAGCATTCTCACATCGGCGATCTTATTATACGGGCCATCAACAAAAGCACGGAGCATCGAGCTATCCATATTTAAGACCGCCAAAGCAAAAAATCCAAGGAGAATATATTTTAGCGACCTTAAAGGAATGTCGAGAAAGCGGTGCGGTTTTAGATTGGCGGCCACCCTATTTCCCAATCTGTGCGCAAGCTCTGATACAGTGCCTATCGGACATATCCAGGAACAAAAACCGCGTCTGAGAATTACCGCGGAAGAGATAACGGCCAGAAAAATAGCGAGAGCGGCCGGGTGGACCGGGTCGAAAACACCGTTGACGATCAAATGCTTGAAACTGATCAAAGCGGCAATTGGCAAATAGGCTTCCACGCTGGGCGGACGCGCAATGGGTGCCGAAGCTCCGCCCGCCTCAAAGTGGCGAACAAAGAAGTAAAAACGGGCTCCTATGTAGACATTAAAGAGCAGGAACAGGTATTGTACGTGATTTCTTTTCACTATAACCTTCCTGTATGGCGGTTTTTAGTTTTGTTATTATACGAAGTAACCGTGAGATTATAGATGATATTGATCACATTAAAGGCCTGGCATCGTGACTTTGACCATAAAGACCACAAAGAGGTTGAATAATGGTACTACTGTCCCGCTCTTAGGATTAGGTACGTGGCAGATTGCCGACGGCCGCCAGACCCAAGAGGCGGTAAGTTTCGCGCTTGGATTTGGCTATCTCCATTTTGATACCGCCATGATCTACGGCAACGAACGCTCTGTGGGCAAAACCGTCAACGCCGGCCCGGTACCTCGCGATGAGCTTTTTATAACCACTAAGGTCTGGAACAGCGACCACGGCTTTGACCAAACATTGCGCGCGTTTGACGAAAGCTTGAATCAATTAGGTCTCGACTACGTTGACCTGTATTTAATCCATTGGCCCGTTGAGAACAGAAGGAGTGATACTTGGCGGGCGTTGGAAGCGTTAATGAAAGACGGGCGAGTCAAAGCCATCGGTGTCAGCAATTACATGGTCAGGCATCTCGAAGAACTTCTGTCTTTCAGTCAGGTAACACCAGTAGTCAATCAAATTGAGCTGCACCCGTATAATTTTGGTCTTCGGAGGGATGTCATCGAGTTTTGCCGGGCGCGTGATATCCAAATAGTTGCATATACCCCGCTGACAAGAGGTCAGCGCTTTGATGATCCCAAACTTCAAAAAATGGCTCGAAAGTATTCGAAAACCCCGGCCCAAATACTTATCCGCTGGACACTGCAGCATGATATTGTTGTCATCCCCAAGTCAGCGCAACCGGAACGTATCCGGGAAAACGCCGAAGTTTTTGATTTTTCGATTCAAGCGCAGGACATGGACTTAATTGATTCTTTTAATGAAGATTTAGTGATTTGCTGGGACCCGGCAGATGTACCTTAAAGGGGACGTCATTACGACATCCGTTAAAAGAGGAGCCATTAATGTCTTTAAAATTCTCGGAAGAGATAGAAAATTTAAAAGACATTAATGGCTCCTGTGCATACCCGGTGGAACATTCTTGGCACTCACAATGATTGGAGAAACCTAAATATCAGCTATTTACCGAAAGCTAAAGTGTAAGGGGGACGTCTTTTGACATCTCTAAATTCTCTATCTCTTCCGAGAATTTAGAGATGTCAAAAGACGTCCCCAAATTAGCGTTCGAGATGTGTCTTTATTAGCGCCGTCTTGTGCGGGACCTCAGAATTCGCCGAGCGCCACCATTGAAAGCCAGCCTCTTATGCCGCCGAACAGGAGCCACACGGGCACTGGGGATATATCTTTCCCTGTAGTTAAAACCGGGCAGGTCCTCACAGGGCAGTGATTGACCGATTAGTGATTCGATATCGCGAAGATTGGCGAGCTCGTCGGCGGCGAATAGGCTCATAGCTGTACCTGACTCACCGGCACGGGCAGTCCGCCCGACGCGATGGACATAATCTTCAGGGTTATCCGGAATATCAAAGTTAATAACATGCGAGACGTTTTCAACGTCAATTCCGCGAGCGACGATATCTGTCGCCAGTAAATAACGAACGCTTCCCGTCTTAAAGCCGGCTAAAGCGCGCTGTCTCTGGTTTTGGTTCAAGTCCGAATGAATCACGGCCGCAGCCAACTCCTGCTGCTCAAGAATCGTAAGAAGGCGGTCAGCCCGCTGTTTTGTACGCACGAAGATGAGCGCCCGGGTCATATCATCTAGTTTTAACAACTCCAGCAGCAGGTCGGTCTTTTGCATTGCGTCTACTGGATAAATAGACTGATTGACCAATTCAACCGGTGTCGCCGTCTGCCCTATCTCTATGGTAACCGGGTGACGAAGCATGGTTCCTATTACTGATGTGACTTTCGATGAGATTGTGGCTGAGAACAATAGAGTTTGGCGTTTTTCGGGCAGTGTTTTGATAATGCGCTTGACGTCCGGCCAAAAACCCATATCAAGCATGCGGTCGGCTTCATCGATTACCAAAACCTCCAAAGACGACATATCTACTAAACCGCGCCCCATCATATCAAGCAGACGCCCTGGTGTAGCCACAACCAAGTCAACACCAGCTTTGAGAGCTTTTTCTTGCGGGGGATAGGGCACTCCGCCGAATAGAGCTACAACACTATGGCCAGTGACCTTGGCACAAGTTACGGCTACTTCTTGAATTTGGTCGGCAAGTTCCCGAGTCGGAGTGATGACCAGAGATTTAATGACTGGTTTATCGCTGATGGATTGTAATATCGGCAGAATAAAAGCCGCTGTTTTTCCGGTGCCCGTCTGCGCGCACCCGATTACATCATGCCCGGCCAATACTTCCGGGATGGCGGCTTTCTGAATAGGGGTCGGCTCGGTGTAGCCCAACGCCGAGACCTTTTTTACCAGGGGCTCTGATAGCCCCAAACTACTAAATGGTATCTGAAAAACTCCTTATATCATTGACCCGCCCTTTTGACGCGCATCGCCCGCGACAGCTTCACAGAAGTTATCCGGGAAAGGAAATCAGGACAGCTCAATAATAATCCTTTAAAATCTTGGGTTAGATTCTACTCCGATTCTAATCTTTAGTCCAATTCGTGAGAAAAAACCACTTTTTGAGGTACATTGCCGCCTAAAATCACGGTCCGGCGGTTTTGAGGCTATGACTGGTCTGTTTAATCTCCAGTATCCTGTCGACCCTGAAGGTCCTCTCAGCATGCTGCAGTTTACAGAAGGCCCTGAGCCCCATAAAACTTTTTCCCATATATTCCATCTCTGTTACTGATAACGGGGTAATCACCCGACGCGATTTTACATCTCGCGCTCTTAAGTAGGTAATCTGTATCGACTCTTTGTTTTCGACCGCCGACTCCAAGATTCTCACTTTTTCATCAAGCGGGCAGTCGCGCTCAGATTTGAGGTATTGATACTGAGTGAGAAAATTTATGACTCGATGATCCAGCAGAATATGTGACTTTCTAAGGGGTTTCTTAAGAACCAGACCAGCCAGATCAGTGCACCTGCTTAGCGCCACATAAGCTTGTCCATGAGCGAAAGTGCCCCGGCCAACATCGAAGATCACTTTCTCAAAGGTCTTGCCTTGGCTTTTGTGAACAGTAATCGCCCAGGCCAACTTGATCGGCAGCTGCTTAAATGAGCCAATTTCTTGGGAAATGATACTGTTGCTGGTCTCATCATATGCAAAGTTAAAGAGCTTCCAGGTGAACGGGGCGACCTTGACTTCCCGACCGTCCGTGAGCTCGACATCAGCTATAACTTCACCGTCTTCGCGGTGGCTGCTTTTGATCTTGCCGACACTGCCGTTTATCCATCTCCCGGCCGCGTCATTGTTCAAAAGCATGACCTGGGCGCCAACCTTCAGGGCCAGCGACCCGCGAGTTGGCAGAAACTTCTTATCGAACTCACCGTTGATGACGCCGTCGACAACAAACGGCTTGCCTTTCAACTTCTTAAGCCGGACCTCATTTACCTCGGCGGCTAGATCGTTCGTCGTTGTTAGGTATATATAAAGATCATCATTGTCGGGCTCAAAATCGGGATCACATTTGGTGTTCAAAGCCTTTAGATCGTCTTCGGTAACCGTGTTGTTTCTGACAGCATTGAGCAGATCTATTAAACCCATGTCCCGCTGGCGGTAGATCTTTTCCAACTCCACCAGTTCCATCTCAAATCCCTCTTCGAATAACTTGGCGTCAAAGAAAAAGGGACTGCTGTAATTCTCTTGGAATATTTTTCTCTCCGTTCGAGTGACAACGGGCGGGAGCTGGTATAAATCTCCGACAAAAACCATCTGCGCGCCGCCGAATGGGAGCTTGGCCGTCCTGCCGTTAAGCCTCATAAATTTGTCTACGCAGTCAAGAAGGTCGGCGCGGACCATTGACACCTCATCTATCACGATGGTATCCAACTTTTTATATATTTCGGCTTGTTCGGCTTTCTTTTTGGGAAGCTTCTTTACCTTAGCCAAAGTGATGTCTGGTTTAAAACCAAAAAAAGAGTGGATAGTCTGGCCGACGACATTTAAGGCCGCCACTCCCGTCGGCGCAAGCACCACCATTTTTTTTGTTGTGTTTTCGCGAATATAACCAAGGAGTGTCGACTTTCCCGTTCCCGCGCGCCCGGTGACAAATATATTTTCGTCAGTCTCGTCCGCCAACTCAAAAACTTTTAGAAACTGCGGGTTTAAGTCGAGTACCGTATCAGTCGTCATATTGACGATTCTAGCATAGCCGGGACTGATTGATCGGGCATTAAAAAACCTGTCTCACCTCATTCCTCTTTCTTTGATTAGGCCTCTGTTTTTGGGCAATACAAGTTTTTAGCTCGATCAAAATTTTATGGAGGTGCGAAGAATGAATAAAGTGAGTCATTTTGAATTACCGGCCGACGATATCACCAGAGCGCGCAGGTTCTATAGTGATGTCTTTGGTTGGGCCAGTAACGAGGACCCGGAAATGCAATATACAATGGTGCAAACAGGACCAACGGATGAACAGGGCGTGACGCAAGAGCCTGGGTTTGTTAATGGCGGTATGAGACAGCGCGACGCGGGCATCACATCACCGATCATCACAATTGAGGTACCGGACATTGAAGCAGCCTCAGAGCAATTAGAGGCCAATGGAGGTCAGATCATTATTTCAAGTCAGCAAGTAGGCGAGCTGGGTTTTTCAGCCTACTTCAAAGACACCGAAGGAAATACTATCGGACTCTGGCAAAATGCCGCCTAACAAAACCAGATAATCTAGGGGACGTTGGTTGCGTTTGTTGCGGGAAGCGCTTTATGACCGAGGTAAACGTATAGGGGTCTAGGGGACGTTGGTTGCGTTTGTTGCGGGAAGCGCTTTATGACCGAGGTAAACGTATAGCCGCAACAAACACAACCAACGTCCCCCCGCTTAGATTCAGACTATCTTTAGCTTGGCAACAAGGTCTTGGGCTGAAGTTGTCGGGGAGTCACAAGACCGATCACGACAGACATAAGCGGCGGCCAACCCGTCGATGACTGTCATATCTTTCGTGAATGGCGCCAGGCGGCTGACATCATCCTCTTCTGTCTCTATACTACGAAAGAGAAATGTTGCCTCAGGTGCGTAAACCGAGGCAGCCGCCTCAACCAATTTGCGAGTGTCGGTGCTGTCACGCTGCCCGACTATGACTACTTCGCGCCCGCCCAAGAAGAGAAGGTCAAGCCCGACCAACATCTGAGCGTAAGACATCGGGGCTCCGTTCACCTGAGACGCGAAAGCTTTGGCCGCCTCGGTCGCTGTCGCCTCAAAGGTCGGGTCGCCCGTCAGTCGCCCCAACCTCACTAAGTTCATCAATGCCACTGAGTTGCCGCTTGGTATCGCGCCATCGTAAGGGCTTTTGTGATGCGCCAGAATTGAGTCGGTTGGACCCACACTGTCAAAATAACCACCATTATCGCTGTCCCAAAATATCTCAGTCTGTTTGCTGTTCATCTCAAGAGCCAGGACCAACCAGCGTGGCTCAAAATCAGCCTCGTAGAGTTCGATCAGACCCCAAACAAAAAAAGCATAGTCGTCAAGAAAGCCGCCGATCGCGGCTTGCCCTCCGGCATAACGATGGAGGAGCCGACGCTGGTCATCAACAAGCTTATCCATGACGAAATCTGCCGCAACCTCAGCCGCCCGTGAGTAGTGTTTGTCCCCTAAGACCCGTCCGCCTTGCGCAAGCGCCGCGATCATCAAACCATTCCAGTCAGTCAGAATCTTCTCGTCTCGATCCGGCCTGACCCTGTTCTCTCTCGCCAAGTACAAAGCTTTTCTTACCTCCGCAAAACGTTTGTCTACAGCTTGATCTTCTCCAAGCACCGTCGACAACTTTAAGCCTTCAGGGATATCGCCGGTCCCGATGTTGAAGACCAGACGAGCAAAGTCAGCGTCATTTGTCCCCAACGCTTCCTCGAGCTCTGCCATTGACCAACGATAGAACTTGCCTTCTTCCCCCTGAGAGTCGGCATCTTCAGCTGAGTAAAATCCGCCAACGGGTGAAGCTAAATCTCTTAGTACATATGTAAAGGTGTCTCGGACAGTATCGGCGTACAGCTGTTTGCCTGTCGCCTGAAAAGCTTCCGTATAGGCCATAGCAAGCATAGCTTGGTCATAAAGCATCTTTTCATAATGCGGCACCGACCAAGAAGCATCTGTCGAGTACCGATGAAAACCAAAACCAAGATGGTCGAAAAGGCCCCTTTGGCGCATGGCCGTCAAGGTCTTGTCAATCATGGCCAGCGTCTCTTCACTGCCTGTGCGCCGCCAATAACGAAGCAAAAATATAAGATTCTGGGGGGTTGGAAACTTGGGTTCCCCACCAAAGCCACCGTTTTCCGGGTCAAAGTGTTGGGCCAACTGACCCTGCGCCTTTTGAAGTACTGCGGAATCTATCGGCTCCGCTTGAGTGGGCGCAGCCCCAGCGCTCAATAAATCCATAAGCTTATCTGCCGACCCGTCGATCTTGTCCCGGTCTTTATCCCAAAGCTCAGCCACCTGCGTTAGCAGCTCGATCAATCCAATAAGACCCATCTGACTCTTTTTGGGTAGGTAGGTAGCCGAGTAAAACGGTTTCTTCTCCGGGGTCATAATAATGGTCAGCGGCCATCCGCCGCCGTCCGACAGCGCCTGGGCGGCTGCCATATAAAAACTATCGACATCGGGTCGCTCTTCCCTGTCGACCTTAATACTGACGAAGTGCTTGTTTAAGATGGCCGCCACATCCGAGTCCGTGAATGACTCGCGCGCCATCACATGACACCAGTGGCAAGTTGAATAACCTATCGACAAAAAAACGGGCTTGTTGTCCTGAGCGGCTTTCGCGAAGGCGTCATCCCCCCAGGAAAACCAGTCAATCGGGTTGTCTGCGTGCTGCAGCAAATATGGGCTTTTCTCTTTACATAACTGGTTAACCATCACGACTCCGCTCGCGCATGCTGACGACCAAATACTTACGTGCCCCTAATATGTGTAACATTATCACTAAAATGCTAAAGGCTTGAGCGCGATGTTAGAATTAGATGACACCAGACGAACAAAGAGGTGCGCTATTAGAATCCGTCCGCCGATAGTTGCTGCAACTTATTTTCTTGCGGCCTTTCTTCTTGACCGGGTCGTCGATAATCCGAGAATCATTGATCAGTCTTACCGTCTCATTGGTGTGGCAATTTTCATCATCGGTTTGACTATCGGCGTCTGGTCAATACTGGTTTTTCGGACTATGGACACAACGCATGAGCCTTTCGGCCGGCCAACAGCTCTTGCCATGCGTGGCCCTTATCAATTCAGTCGGAACCCAATGTATTTTTCCGTGGCACTCAGCCTGCTTGGCGCAGCCGTTTATACCGGCAGGGCCTTATTCTTTCTAGTCCCGGTGGCGTTTGTCCTAACAGTGAACGCCTCTCATATCCCCAGAGAAGAAAAGTTGCTACAAAAGATTTTCGGCTCCTCCTTTGAAGATTACAAACAGCGTGTTCGCCGCTGGCTGTAAACCAGCTGGTTAGCGAGGTAATTGTAGTAATTGAGGAACGTCCCCGGAAAGAGTTGACAAAATGGTTAAGGTTTAGTAGTTTCAGTATATAATGAAACTTGAGGGATGAATATGAAGACCAACGGACAGGCCATCGACAACTTCATAGAATCATGGGGCGCCATGGGCTCTATCTGGGGCATCAATACATCCACAGGCAGAATTCACGCCCTGCTGATGACCAGCACAACCCCGCTTAGCCTGGACGATATCTCCACCAGACTGAAGATTAGCCGGGGCAACGCCAGTATGTGCCTCAAGGAACTGCGCTCTTGGGCCGTTATTGATCTGATCAAAGAACCAGGCGACCGGCGAGATTATTATGCTTCCAAATCAGATGTGAGAAAAATGTTTTTAGCTATCGCCAGGGAAAGAAAGCGGCGAGAGTTCGATCCCCTGGTTGAGATGGTCCAAACAACCCTGCGAGAACTGAAGGAAGAAACCGGCGACCGGGAAGACGAAGTACAAACCAGGCTTGAGCAGATGGAGGAGTTGCTAACGACGATCAAATCAATCGGGGACCGTCTCTTGTCTGATGAAAGAACAGCTCTTGCCAGCTTGCCGCTTCTTCTTCATTTTGTGAAGGAGGCGAAGAAATAGCGATATTGAAAGAAAGTTTTTTTAACATCAGGTTTCACATGTTTCAGAACATAACGAAATCTTACAAGCAACTGTGGGAGGTTATGATGAGTGAGAAAAACGTGTATGCCATTACCGGGGCCTTTGGCTATCTTGGAAAATACATAGCCCAAAATCTGCTCGACAATGATCCGACCAGAAAAATCAGAACGCTCACCGGTCATCCAGATCGGCCAAACCCCTTCAGCCAACATGTGGAGGTTGTCCCCTTTCACTTCGATGATCACTACCAACTGGTTGCCGACCTTAAGGGTGTGAAAACCGTATACAACACTTACTGGGTACGCTTCAGTCGCGGCGATATATCATTCGGCCAGGCGGTAGCAAACGTACAAAACCTTATCCGAGCAGCCGCAGTGGCCGGTGTGGAGCGGTTCGTTCACATCAGCATCACCAACCCAAGCCTGGGCTCGCCATTCGGTTATTTTAAAGGCAAGGCCATCATGGAAAAAACGCTGATTGAGTCCGGTCTTTCCTACGCGATTCTCAGACCGACTGTGCTTTTTGGTAAAGAAGACATTCTTGTCAACAATATTGCATGGTTGCTAAGAAGATTCCCTGTCTTCGCCATCTTCGGAGACGGCGAATTCCGGATCCAACCTGTTTACGTTAAAGACGTGGCCGAGCTGGCCGTCGAGCTTGCCGGAACGAGTGAAAATATTGTTACCAACGCGCTGGGACCAGAGACATTTTCTTATCGGGGGCTTGTCAGACTGATTCAAAAGCGTGTGAAAAGCCGGACTAAAATAGTTCATGTCAGTCCAAAGGCCGGCCTTCTGATGTCAAAGGTTCTGAATCTGATCTCCAGTGACGTCATTATTACCAATGAGGAAATTTATGGATTGATGGCTGACCTCCTCTCTACAACTGATAAGCCGAGATGCCCGACCAGCTTAAGTGAATGGTCAGAGAAACATGCCGCCTCGCTGGGAGCTAAATACGCCTCAGAGCTTGACAGACACTACCGAGAATCTCCTTCCCAGCGCAATTTGAGACCATGGGGAAGACCTGCGCTTACATCGAGGACGTCTTGATCGCCGACCAAGCTCGCCCTCCAAGATTTAGGACCGCCAAGACTATCGCCCCAACAATTAGACCAAAAACGGCATCGATAAAAATAGGGGTGGCAATTTCCAGGCCGTGGCCGACTCCCGGAACAATCGCGGCCTGTTGCTCAAGCCTGTGAACTAGGTCTTGCGTCCCCGGTAGCCCGTGGATCAGGATGCTGCCGCCCACCATAAACATGGCCACCATCCCGGCGATCGATAGACCTTTCATTAAATACGGAGCTCCGCGCAGAATATAGGCGCCTAAACGACGCTGGGCCTTGGCAAATAATCTGTCACCAACTTTTCGGCTGAGGTGAAGTCCCCCATCATCCAACTTGACGATACCCGCCACCAGACCATAGACCCCCACCGTCATGATCAGCCCGATCCCCAAGAGCACGGCAACCTGCGTCCCAAACGAAGCCGTTGTCACTATTCCCAGAGTAATCACTATGATTTCAGCCGAGAGGATAAAGTCAGTGCGAATAGCCCCGCCGATTTTCTGCTTCTCAATGGCGACCATCGACACATCGGGATCAACAAGGGCTTCCTCCAAATCCTTTTCTCGAGCGCCGCTTGATCTTCGCCAATGCGCCAGCTTTTCAAAACCCTCAAAACAGAGAAAAGCGCCGCCTAGCATCAACAGCGCTGTTACCATCCAGGGGACCAAAGCGCCAATTGCTAAAGCCGCCGGTATCAAAATGAGCTTGTTCTTGAGCGACCCTATAGCCACCGCCCACACCACAGGCAGCTCACGGGCGGCCCTGACGCCCACCACTTGCTGGGCATTGAGAGCCAGATCATCCCCGAGAACTCCCGCCGTCTTTTTAGTGGCGACCTTCGTCATCGTGGCCACATCATCTAATATGGTCGCGATATCATCAACTAAGGCTAAAAGGCCAGCTCCGGCCATTGCTATCCTTCCCCTTCCACAAAACGAACTCAAGTAATATTAGGTGATCGTAGGCCGCCGAGCAAAATAACGCCTGTCGGCCGGGCAGCTTTCCTTCGCCTCAGTTTGATACAATCATTATTGGGAATTCAAAACACATGAGCGAGCAGAGAAAATGGGAAGAATTTAAGAAACCGACCAGCGAAGAGCTCCAGCAGCGTCTTGGGCCCATTCAATACTCGATTACGCAAGGCGACGGCACCGAGCCCGCTTATAATAATGATTACTGGAACAACAATAGAGAAGGTATCTATGTTGATATAGTTTCCGGAGAACCACTTTTCAGCTCAACCGATAAATACGACTCCAAAACCGGCTGGCCTAGCTTTACTAAACCACTAAGCGACGAACATATATCTACCAAGAAAGAAACCGGGCTTTTTGCCCGAACTGAAGTGAGAAGCCGGAATGCCGATTCACATCTCGGACACGTCTTTCCCGACGGACCCGCCCCGAGAGGGCAAAGATTTTGCATGAATTCAGCGTCGCTCCGGCTCATCCCCAAAGAAGATCTGGAAAAGGAAGGCTACCGAGAGTACAAGAAAATTTTTCCGGAGTAATCCAATCAATAAGATCAGTGGCGAAGAAGTCAACAGCACTATCTTCGCCACCTAGAGTGGGTGTACCCTCACGACCTCAGCTATGCTGCCTGTTTAATTCCCGAGCGTCTTCTCAATAAAACACGAGTACCCACCGCAAGCATCAAAACGCTCAGCAACGTAATAAGCGCGGAGTTTAAACCCGTTGGCGGCCCCATCCCGGTTGTGAATGTCCAGACAGGGTCAGCCTCGCCTCCCTTGCTGTCTTTAGCCACAATCTTCCAGAAGTATGTGGTATTCGGCTCAAGATCATTGACGATCAATTCCGGAGTCGTCAGGCCGGAAACTCGGATAGATTTTGGTGGATTATCGGTCCCGAAATAGACAGTATAGGTAATAGAGTCACCGTCGGGATCAACGCTTGGTTGCCAGAGAAGTTGGGTTGCCAGACCAACGTCGTTCGCTCCACTGGGCGGATCGGGATTGCTGGGCTCGCTCGGAGGATTAGGGTTGTTAACTTGCCCCATAATGCTGGGCATAACAATGTGCCTGTCTTGTTGATTAGGATCATCCAGCCAAAGCTGAACCGTATTCCAATAGCCCGGATCATCTGCTTGCATAAAATTATTCAAATCGTTCCAGTACGGCGTATATAGGTCAATAAGTGGAAATCCAACAGGAATTGTGCTTGGATCGGTTGCCCAGTTCCGGTATGTGTGCAGAGCACTTACCGGCATGATCTTGGGATAACTGGTGCACGGAGAGAGATTCCTCTTGAGGCCACAGAACCAGCTTACTTCGTCGCCTATCAATAACATTTCGTCGTTCGCGTCATTGTCAGTTAGATTTAAGGGATTAGCGCCGTCGTCATCGATCATTAGTAGATCGAGATCGAATGAAGGTGCAAGTGGATCGCCGAATTTTTGCGTATCGCAAAGTGCTGTGGGCGCCGGAGCGCGATCAGTGACCAGAACAATTCTCCCGCTACCATCATCGAGTGGTTCCGGAACGTAATCGTTGGCGCCATGATCGGTCAGCTGGGTAACCGCGCCCGAACCGATCGGAGCGTTTATGGTATCGCTGCTAACTTGGTAAAGTTGCGAATTCCCCTGACTCGTCCGGGTGGAAGTAAATAGAATTTTGGAGCCATCGCTCGTGTAATGAGCGCCGCCGGTCAAAAGTATAGGATTTGGGGAAACGACTGTTGACCCTTTGGTTACTTGTCGTAGATTAGCTACACTGCCGCCTCCGAGCCAATCCATCCGATAGACTTCCCAGGAGTCACCTTGGCCGTCAACCGATGCCGAAAATAAAATCTTACTATTGTCGGGAGAGATGCTCGCGTGCCCGGAATAAACCGCTTGGCTTTCGTCCCAGGGCGTCAGCGGTTGATTATTTGGCCAGACATCAGCCACACCGTCTGCTGTTGCGGGATCGATAGCAAATGATATGGCACCATCGGGACTGATAAGGTGCAGTTGCTCGTAGCGACGCTCCTGCCCGGAACTGCAACCCAGGGGCCCAAGACAACACAAAAGCGGATTATCACAGCAATTAAGGGGTAGGCTGCATTGGTCGGCTTGACATTGACCAGCTACTAATTTGCAGTTTTTGAATTGCTCCGTCCACCGGCACCAAGAAACCATTTTATCTTTAGCGTCATAGATGATCCACGACCCGTCAGGCGCGAAATGCGGGTGGCGGTCGGGCGTTTCCGTATCATTGCTGGTCAACTGGAGTGGGACAATTTCCAGCATTCCAACGGTGATCGTTGTAAGACCGCCCTGGATAAACAATTCAAAATCGCCTTCAGGGTTTAGGCCACCGTTATCCCTGTCAGAACTCCATACAATTTCACTACCGTCGGGAGAAAACTCCGGGTGATTGTCGATTCCGGGATCGGTCGTCAGGCGCACAGGCGGAGTTGGCGTATCATCGACATTCATAGCATAGATATCCCAGTTGTTAGACTCTGCTATGTCAGAGACAAAAAGCACAAACTTTTCGTGATAAGTCGCCTCCGCGGAAGGAATTGCGGTGAGAAAAACTCCAAAACTTAAGACTAGTAATAGAAGAAAAATTAGTACTTTCCGGTTGTGCCCCTCGAACGCAAACATTTGCCCCTCCTAGGTCTGTGGTCAATTATTGGATGCCTGGATACTTCATTAGCCCTAATATCAACCCGCGTTGTGAACCACGGTGAGAAATGTCAAATGACTGAATAATAATATTTCTATTAAGCGAGCATGCGCATTCTTAGCGAGTATAAGCCAATCCCGGAAGCAAATCAAACAGCGTGTGGTAAGGAAGGTGTGTTCTCTCAAGCGGGAACTCATAAAACAATACCCCAATTGGTTGTCAATTATGGTGTATCGATTCGCTATAGTATCAAGCAAGAGTTAGAAAAGCAGACGAATGTTCGTTTCTTTGTGACAAAACGGTTTAAATTTTTTAACGATATGAGAGACCTAGCGAGAACTTCTCGCAACGCTCCTGGCTCGCTCACCGGCGCGCAATATTTTCTTACGCAGGCGAAGGCTCTTAGGTGTGGCTTCGAGCAGTTCGTCGTCCTCAAGAAAATCCAAGCTCTGCTCCAAACTCAGAATTGTTGGCGGAGTAAGATCGATGCTGTCATCCGACCCGGAGGCCCGAACGTTCGTTAGCTTCTTTTCTTTGGTCACATTGATTCCGAGATCCGGCTCACGCGTGTTGAGGCCGACAATCATCCCCTCGTAAACCTGCGTTTGCGGGCGGATAAAGACAATACCGCGCCCCTGGGCGTTGTTCAGCCCGTAGCCGACTGCCTTGCCGGTATCAGAAGCAAAAAGAGCGCCGTTTCTCAACCTCGGTATGATAGCCCCCATAAGTTCATATCGTAAGAAAAGAGAGCTCATAACAGCTGTGCCTCTCGACAATGTCAAAAGAACGCTCCGGAGACCCATCAGCCCTCTGGTGGAAATGTGAAAAATACACCGCACCGTGCTGTCGCTATTGTTATCCTGCGAGAGCAAGGTCCCTTTGCGACGACCTATCTCACTGATGACAGCGCCCGCGTATTGGGCGTCAACATCGATGGTCAACTCCTCGACAGGCTCGTGCTCCTTGCCGTCAATAAACTTGGTAATAACTTGGGGCTTGCCGACCTCTAGCTCATACCCCTCCCGGCGCAGATTCTCTATAAAGACTGAGAGATGAAGCTCTCCCCGCCCGGAGACGATGAAATCACCATCCGGCCCCTTCTCCATCTTAAGAGCAACGTTCGTCTCCAGCTCTTTTTGGATCCGGGCCAAGAGCTGACGACTCGTTACAAATTGCCCCTCGTTCCCAGCGAAAGGCGACGTATTGGCAGACATCGACATCTTCAGCGTCGGTTCCTCAATCTCGATTCTCTCGAGGACCTCTGCGTGGATGCGGTCAGCAACCGTATCGCCGATACCAGCGTTCTTGATACCGGTCAATGAGACGATATCACCCGCTGTCGCTTCAGCTACCTCTACTCTTTTTAGTCCGGCGCTGACATAGACTGTGTCCACCCTTGCCTCTTCACGGACTCCATCTTTCTTTATTAAAGCAATTGTATCGCCTGTTTTCACCGAACCCCGCGATATCTTGCCAATGACGTATTTGCCTTGAAAATCATCCCTTTCAAGAGACGTGACCAGCATCTGAAATGCTCCGTCAGCGTCGGCAGCCGGCGGTGGTATATATTTAACAATCGCGTCGAAGATCGGTGAGAGATCGGCCGGTCCGTCTAGATCCGGTTCCGGATGATCCCAAGCTTTGCCGGCCCGGCAGACAGCGTAATAGACGGGAAATTCGAGCTGGTCAGTGTCGGTCACCAGATCTAAAAAAAGGTCGTGCGTCATTTCAATGACATGGTCGATCCGGCGCGCCGCTTTGTCCACTTTATTAATAACAACAATGGCTTTGAGCCCAAGCTCAAGCGCCTTTTTTAAGACAAACTTGGTCTGGGGCATCGGCCCCTCCTGGGCGTCTATCACCAGAATTACCCCGTCAGCCATATTGAGAGTTCTCTCAACTTCCCCGCCGAAATCAGCGTGGCCCGGCGTATCGATAATATTTATCTTTACGCCGTTGTAGTTGACGGCCGTGTTCTTAGCCAGAATCGTTATGCCCCGCTCTTTCTCCTGGTCGTTCGAGTCTAATATCAGCGTCTGCGAGAACGCCGCCTCGTTTTCCCGAAAGGTTTTTGACTGCTTAAGCAAGCCGTCAACGAGCGTTGTTTTGCCGTGATCGACATGGGCGATTATGGCAACATTCCTAATATCCACTATAGTCCTCTCAAATCCTCTCAAATAAATCCCGGCCTTTTAGCCGCAAATTCAAGATTCTATAGTAATATCGGCCACTTGGGAAGGGGTGTGTGATTCTTTAGAGAGCTTAAATTTAGCGGGCAGACATCAAAAGAACGTCGCCTTCACCGACCAAAAATGTTTTTGGTCCGCTGAACATTTCGTGAAGATCGGGTGGGTGTTTCTTTAGCTCTCGCTTGAATTCAGGGTGGCTCATAGACGTGCAGACTATCTTGCGCCCAAGTTGCTTCTCGAGACGGGCAAGGACGGTCTTCACTTTCGCTTGGTCAAATTTGCCCATCAGGCAAATAGGGATGTCCCCGCTCTTGGTTTCCTGTCCTGAAGCAAATGAACCATAAGTGAAGGCCAATTTGATGCCCGGGATATCGGCCAACTCACCTTTAAGAGCCGCTTCAACCCCAATAGTCTTGGCCACAATGTTTTTGAGTTCTTCATATAGAGAATGGTCTTTGTCGACCGAGTAAAGCTTGAGCTTTCCTTTCTCCTCGGCTACAAGCACCCCTATTTCCTCGAGATGCGTTAGCTCCCGGTGAAGCGTGCCCACTGATGTACCAAACGACGCCTGGAGCTGCCTGATGTAGTAGCCGGTATCAGGATTAGTAAAAAACAAACGCAAAAGCGTCTGTCTGGTTTTTGATCTGAAAAGCGCCAAAGGCAGCTCTGTTTTGTTGTTCGCCATATTGAGAACAGTATACCTAACATTGAGAGGAACATCAAATAGAAATGTGGTATCCGCGCACCCGTTCCATAGTTCAGGAAACACCTTACGTTCAGGAAACACCTTACTTATCGAGCTGTTTTGATACTGCGTGTGCGCCTATCCATACTAGTCGCATGTTCGGATAACGATAGGTGAACGAGTTACCGACCGATCGCTGCAAGGGAAAACCAATATTGACTCTTTTCATGCAACCTGTCTCGCGAAAAAGCTAAGCTAGCAGATACAAATGTGTCATTGCAAACCCTAACCCTTATAGGAAACTATCAAAGGTTTTCTACGACTTGGGCGAGCTTGTCGCGCACCTCGCCCGCGACTGCCTCCAGATCGGGACTGTCGACCGCTTGCATCGACGCGACCGGGTCAACCGCCGCCACCTCAACTGCACCGGACGGCGTCTCCTGGACAATAACGTTGCACGGCATCATCAAGCCAATCTTATCTTCCGTCAACAAAGCCTTATGAGCAAAGGTGGGGTTGCAGGCGCCTAAGATACGATAGCGCCGAAAATCAACGTCTATTTTATCTTTAAGCGTCTTTTTGACATCGATTTCCGTCAAAACGCCGAAGCCTTGCTTTTTCAGGTCTTCCGTCACTTTGACGACCGCTTCGTCAAAATTAAGGCCGACCGTCTTACTAAAGTAATAACTCATCTAATTCCTCCTGCGGTCCTTAGGTTGTGCTTTTTCAACACTATCCGACGAGCTAAAACAAATCATACACCAAGACAGAACAATTATGGCGCTGCGTCACCAATTCTTTTGACCTCTGCCGCTAAATTGCAATAGAATCACAGTCAACCATGCGACAGCGTTCGGGAGTATCTCAAACCATGAAAATTATTGAGCAGTGTGTTAACGAAAACACAGCAGGTGGCCATTATTCAGAATAAGATATTTACAAGAGACGAGATAATTAAGTGTAGTGAAGGGGAGATGCCCGGGGCCGGTGTACCGCTACCTTTACCTAACATGCTCATGGTCGACCGCGTTATCAAAATAAACAATCAATTTGGAGCTTACGGAAAAGGCGAAATAATCGGGGAGTTTGACCTAAATCCCAACCTTTGGTTTTTTCAGTGTCATTTCAAGAATGATCCCATTGTGCCTGGAAGCTTAATGATTGACGCGCTCTATCAGCTCATGGGGTTCTATCTGGGCTGGCGCGGCCACGTTGGAAAAGGACGCGCTCTCAGTTGTGAAAAAATAAAATTTAAGAAAGAAGTTTCGACCGACGCCGGCAAGCTAATCTACCTCGTGAGTATAAAGAAGATCAGAGAGCGCGGCATGATTATCGCGGTGGCGGATGGTTCCGTTGTTGTTGCTGAAGAGTGCGAAGTCTGCACCGCCAAGAACTTGACCCTCACGCTTGCTTAAGCGATCAGGACACTTAGGGCGCCACGTCCCCTCTGCACCAAAAGCCGAGCTAGTACATGCAAATGTGTCATTGCAAGACCTGACCCCGTACACCCCTGGCTTACATCGGAGAATATTAACGGTTTTTGCGCATATTTTGGCTTGTTCTGGGCAATATCCTTGACTATATTCATACATAAAGTAATATTGCGATATATCGTGATACTACGTTGAATAACTAAGGAGATGATTGTCATGTTCCACCATCACGGAATGCACGGATACGGACACCGCCGTCGCCCAATGTTTGAAAAGGGTGCTCTCAAGTATCTTATCCTTGACCTTATCAGCGCTAAACCGCGCCACGGCTACGACATCATTCGGGAACTGGAAGAATTGTCCGGCGGTTGCTACAGCCCCAGCCCCGGTTCAGTCTACCCCACACTTCAGATGCTTGAGGATCTTGGCCATATCGCTGTCAAGAAAGAAAACGGCAAAAAGATCTACGAGCTCACTGACGAGGGCCGGGCATATCTGGCCAAACACAAAGACATGGTTACAGGGCACCGGACGCGTATGACTGAATGTTTTGCCCCAACTGGTTCGGCGGAATTCGGCGCGATGATGCATGAGATGAAGGACATTTTCCACCTCGTGGCGCAGGCCGGGCGCCAAGGCGACACCGGCCCGAAAAAAGCGGCCGCTATCAAAGACGTTTTAGACAAAGCAAAAGGAGAGATCGAGAACATTATTCAGGATAGTCCAAGTGAGTGAAGAACTAGCGATTCAGGTCGCGCAGGTCAGCAAATCTTTCGGGTCTGTCAAAGCGCTCGATCATGTCGACCTCCAAGTCGAGACCGGCACTATCTTGGCCTTGCTTGGGCCTAATGGAGCCGGAAAAACAACGCTGATTCGTGTCCTCACTACCCTGCTGCAGCCCGATGCCGGAGATGTCAAAGTCGGTCCCTATGACGTTCTGCGCGAACCGCATAAGGTACGCATGAACATGGGCCTGGCCGGCCAGAGCACGGCTATTGACGAGAACCTCACAGGTCGGGAAAACATCGAGTTGGTAGGCAAGCTCTACCATCTCGACTCAACCACTATCCGGGAGAGGGTAACACGGCTACTGGACAGCTTCGGCCTCACAGACGCAGCCGATCGTTTGGCCAAGACCTACTCCGGGGGGATGAGGCGCCGACTTGACCTGGCCGCCAGCCTGGTCGGCAACCCTAAAATACTCTTCCTTGATGAACCGACCACCGGCCTCGACCCGCAGAGCCGCCTGGAATTATGGGGAAGAATTGAAGACCTTGTATCAGGGGGAGTTACCGTGCTTCTGACCACCCAGTACTTGGAGGAAGCCGATTACTTGGCGGACAAGATCGCTGTAATCGACCAGGGCCGAATCATCGCCCTCGGCAGCCCTGAGGACCTCAAGTCCAAGATCGGCAGTGATGTCATAGAGATACGATTGTCGGATAATTCCCAGATTCGGGAAGCCGCGGCCATAATCAGCAAATTCGGAACCGGCGCGCCGGCGGCTGTCGAAGATGAGAGCGGCACGATCGTCTTGCCGGTAGACCGCGGTACGTCTGTTCTTGCAGATGTGGTCAGAGAGTTAGACGCTTCAAAGTTCGCCATTTCGGACCTCAACTTCCGTCGCCCCAGCCTTGATGAAGTCTTCCTCACACTCACAGGCCGCCCGGGCACGGTCTCCAAAGAGGGTCCTAATGAAAACGGTCAGCTTAGACGCTCGAAAGCGAAAAGGAGAAAGTTATGAATTCAACAACGGGCTCTTCAATCTTCTGGGCAATCTCCGACACTTTCACGATGACCAGGCGTGGCTTGCTTAAATATATCCGTATACCGCAGCTCCTGGTCTTCTCTACCATTCAGCCGGTGATGTTCATGCTCTTATTCGCCTATGTCTTTGGCGGAGCTATTGCCACGCCGCAAGGTAATTATTTAGACTTTCTAGTTCCAGGAATATTGGTTCAGACAATCATCTTTGGCTCAACAGCGACCGGGGTCGGCTTGTCCCAGGATCTCGCGTCCGGAATGACCGACCGCTTTCATTCGCTGCCAATGTCGCGCTCCGCCTTGCTGGCCGGCCGGATAATATCAGACACTGTCCGCAATCTCTTCGTGCTGCTTCTTATGGTGGTTGTGGGGACTTTTCTAGGCTTCAGGTTCCAAGACGGCTGGTTCCACGCGGTCGCGGCCCTGGTTTTGATTCTGTCCACCGGGGTGGCTTTTTCGTGGATATCGGCGACGATCGGCTTGGCTGTTAAAGATTCCGAAACAGTACAGGTGGCCGGCACGATCTGGATATTCCCGCTCGTCTTCGCCAGCTCCATCTTTGTACCGGTAAAAACTATGCCCGACTTCTTGCAGGTTCTGGCCGAGCACTCACCGATAACCTACACCGTCAACACGGTCAGAGCTCTGATGATCGGCGGAGACATCTCCGCCTCTCTCGGACCGTCGCTCATCTGGCTAGTCGCCCTTTCCACGGTTTTCTCAATCCTGGCCGTCAGGATATATCAACGCCGCACGTAGAACTTTAAATGAAAAGAGAAGGACGTGTAAAACCAGGGATGGTAAACCGATCTTCTTGACCAGGCCGCACCCATCGGCATATCTTGATGAACACACCACAAAGCTTCGACACCACGCTCTCGAAGGAAAACAACACTAAGTAGGCATTTTCTCAAATTCATCTTTTTCAGCGCCGCATTCCGGGCAGGTCCAGTCGTCAGGAATATCACTGAACTCAGTCCCCGGCGCTATACCGCTATCGGGGTCGCCGAGCGCCGGATCATAAATGTAGCCGCAGACCGTACAAACATATTTGTCCATTACGTCCCATTCCTCATTTGTTATCTGCAAGTAAACGTTTGATCGCTTCGCTTCTGTCAGGTGTTTGACCTTCAGTATTCTTGAAATTTGAGTCAAAGCAAGGCGCATCCTTTTTGTATATCAGCCCTAAAGCAATCGGAGCATCGCTGTTGTAGTCCCATTCCCGCGCTTTGCGCCAAGCCGTTTCAAAGTCGCCCGCATCATGGTCCTGTAGATCATATACCCGCTCAGTGTAGTAATCATATTCATTGAAATATGTAACGCAAACCTGAAGAACATCGATTACCGAAAATCCTTTATGCAGTATAGCCTCCCGAAAGAGCTTCTTTAGCAGCGACAGGCCATGCGAATAACCTCTGGCCACATAGGTCGCCCCGGCCGCCAGCATCAGCTCGATCGGATTGAATGGAAGTTCCGTAGATCCTTTCGGCGTCGAGCGTCCCTTGTACCCAAGAGGTGAGGTCGGTGTATATTGCCCGGTCGTCAGACCGTACACCCGGTTATCGTGAATGATCATGGTAATGTTTATGTTTCTTTTAGCCGCGAACAGCAGATGTTCCAGACCCTCTCCGTAGGCATCGCCGTCGCCGGCAAATCCGACAACCGTCAGCTCAGGATTCCCGATTTTAATTCCCTCCGCCGCCGGTGTCACCCGCCCGTGAATGGAATAAAAACTGTTTACTTTGATGTAATCGACAATTTTAGCATGGCAACCAATGCCTGAAACCAGGACCGTATCATTCAGGGGATATCCTTCATCAGAAAGTGCCGCCAGAACAGATTTCGTCGCGTTTAATATGGCGAAATCCCCGCAGCCGGGACACCATGTATTTGTAGTATCAGTGCGGAGATCTTTTGCGATCATGGTTTTTGTCCTTCAATAATCGTGGTTAGTTTTGCCTGAAGGTCATCGACGCTATAAGCGCGTCCGTCGTATTTCAGAACCGACTCGCCGGCATGGAAGCCGTGTTCAACAATCAGTTTTGCCAGTTGACCAGTGGCATTGCTCTCAACCGCGATCAATTTTTCAACGCCGCTCAACGCTTCCTTAAATTGCCTGGCCGGGAACGGAGACATAACTATCGGTTGTATAACTTTGAGATCCAGAGACCGCGCGACTTCCACACATACCCCCTTGTTAGAGCCCCAACACAGGATAGCCATCTTTGATTTGCTGTTGCCGTAAATGCCGACTTGGCTGTAGCCGTCGAGCTCTTTTGCCAGCTCCCGTGTCTTGGCTAGGCGCTTGTCCTGCATGGATTTTGAAATATCAGGGTCTTCTGTCGTTATGCCGTTTTCATCATGCTCATAGCTGTTTATTTTGAAAACCTTTTTCCTATCGCGAACAGGTAATTCAGGAAAGACCGCCTCATCCGCTGAACTCTCTTCGAAACTATAAGTCCCCTCACCCAGGTTTTTGTCTGTCAGGATGATCACAGGAATCATATATTTAGCGGCCATGAACAGCGCTATCTGCGCCCAGAAATATGACTCTTCACCATCGCCGGGAGCGATAACAAACCTTGTAAATTCACCGTGCCCGGCATTTAAGGCAAAATTAAGTTCTGTTTGGGAGGAATAAGTCGGCAAACCCGTAGAAGGGCCGGGCCGCTGGCCAAGCACAACTACGATCGGAAGCTCCGCCATGGCGGCCAGACTATAGCCCTCCGTCATCAAACAGAACCCGCCTCCGGACGTACCAACCGCGACGCTTTCCCCGGTATAGGCGCAGCCAAGCGCCATCAATATAACGCCTATCTCGCTCTCCGCATGAATTACTTTTAAGCCAAAATTATCCGCATTAGCCGCCATAAAATGAAGAACGTTAGACGTTGGCGTCATCGGATAAGCGATATAGGTGTTAAGCCCGCCTTTGACCAGGCCCAAACCCAGCACTTCATTTCCGGTTAATAAAGGCAGCCCGTCTTGGTTGAGGTTGCTGACTTGAAAACAGGTTTCGACCTCATCGTATCCTCGCCGGGCAACGCTTAAGTTCTTCTCAGTGGCCTTTAGCAGCTTTTTCCGGAAGACCTCCTCCAGCACATTCCATTTTATTCCCAGTACCTTAGCCAGCGCCCCGATCATCACGGAGTTCGCGGTCACCGGCGGCGCGTCTTCTTCTTCGATAATTGTGGAAACAGGAACGACCAGTTCTTTTTGGTCAGGCCCCAAAGTCGTTACTGCATCATCAGTTGTCTTTGGCTCGTAAACTATGGCCGAGACAGGCTTTAACCGTTTTATGTGTGATTCGACTGTTTCTTTGTTCATGGCCAGGAGCACATCGACTGAGTCGGTATGGGCAAATACCTTTCTTTTCGACGCTCTGATTATCGAGAAGGTGTGGCCGCCCCGGATGATAGACGGATATTCTCGATAGATATATATACTGTAGCCAAGACGATTAAGAATGTAAGAGATAACTAAACCAGCTTTGTCTATTCCGTCGCCGGCTTTTCCGCCAATCAGGACAGAAAACTCGTCCACTCGTCACCCCCACAGTCCAATCAATATCTACTTGAAATAGATATTCCTGAAAGGGCTAAAAATTAACCTGTTAACTTTGCTGGGCTTTTGGTTAGATTTCGAAAAACTCCGCTTTTCCGCTTTTGAAGTCAATAGGGATCCCTAGCATCGCAAACAATATCTTGGCATTATTGCGATAGCCATGAGAATGCTTGACCTCATCAAGGTTATCGTTCAACCGAGCCAGCAATAGCGCCATATCGATGCCGTGCTTTTTTTGTATGGCGTTAATATCTTCAATGTCCCGCGGCTCCAAGCGAGCGATTTTACCCAAAACAATATCGTAACAATCAGCGGTCTTTACAACTAGCTTATTTAAGCCGAGGCCCTGCAGTTCGCATCGTTCTTTCCACCCGATTGGAACACTGAATGTTATTTCATCAAGAGGCGAAATGTATACGCCGTATTCATGAGCCAATTCACTATCTTTGCCTCCGTTTACAACCACTTCCTCACTTGCTCCGATAACATCAATATCAGAAGTTCGGTTTTCGGGCGCGTAAGCTAAGGTAACCGCTGCGCCACCAATTATATACAGGGTGATCCGGTGGCTTGTTTTGAGGTCTAATGCTCTCAAAAACGCTACTATTTTCTTTCGTTCCAGCGATTCTAGTGTCGCCAATCAAGCTTATCCTTTAACGTTTCCATTGAGCAATCAAATAACTGCCATTTGCGACCTAGCTCCGTTTGTTGGCCCTTAAGATAAGATCTGGCAACATCACTGTCTGATAGATCAAGGTTAGATACGTCCAAGAGTGTTTCGGGCTCGTTCAGGCCGATAGGCTTAAGGTTCGACTGTAGGCCTGCGGACTCATAAAGCCAACCCATTTTGTTCCGCCATTGACTTGCGCCGAAGAACTCAGATTGCTCAAGCGGCGGTGGCTCATACTTGGCGAAAAACCAAGAAAGCAACGCCAAAACCCTACTTTGCAGGCCATCGGTTTTCAGTAAATTCTTCGCCACTTGCTTTAGAAGAATTGGCTCAATCCCGCTATTGTCATAATAATTCTTCCAAAGCCAATTCGACCACATTTCTCTTTCATTGTTTGCCTGCAATTCTTCAGAAATAATAAAGAAAGTATTCCAATGTGAAGCGCTAGGCGTGCGTCTGCCAACCAACCAATGCGACAGCGTCATCTGTGAAACACTCAACTTATTAGCCCACCATTTCTTCCGGCCGTGTCCGGTGTTGGCGCAATCTTGTCGCATAAAGTCAATCATCGCTACACTGCTATCCTGCTCTATTATACGCATGCGTATACTATACCCGCATAATATTGTTTTTGTCAAGTCGTGGAGAACCTGCAAGCCTATGGCGATTTATCATTTATTATATTAAAGCGCCAACGAGCACCGATAATATCAGCCTAGCGTCTCATGAGCTAATTGTTTTTGTCAGCGGAAAGCTCTGTAAACCTCGACCACGAACTTATGGATCAGTCTGAGCAAAATAAGTGCGTTTTTAACGCGAAAAAGCTGGATTATTGAAAAGCAGCAAAAAAAGCGGGCTTAAGAGACGTTTCTAGCGGACGACCTTTGATCGATTATCCAGTGCTTCCCTTGTAACTCGACCGCCACGGCTAAAAACATTTTGTATACCTTTGCGCCGGTTCCTGGCCTGGGCTTTACGAACCGCTTCGGAGAAAATCTTATTTATTTCTTTTGCTGTTGAGCTCACTCTTGCACTCATGGTTCTCGGCCCTTCATCTCCGAAGACATAATCAAAGAGTTTGTCGACTACGACGCCTCTTGTCTCAAGCGCTCCTTAACCCACATTCTGATTAAGGTTTGATAGCCGATTCCTTTGGCCTCGGCAATCTCACGCAGTTGATCTAATGTGTCGATATCAAACCGCATAGAAATGGCTTTTTTTGGACGTTTGTCAACAAAGCGTTCTTTTTCCACTGTCATTTCAGGCCAGAACTCAGTCGCATCGTGCTCGTCCCAGAACTTGGCGATTTCAATATCAGACATTTTCTTAAAGTCGGGCAATTTCGATTTTTACTCATATTTCTCTTTGATATTGACGTTTTGCGTCCGCATTCATATTATATACATTGTATATACAATATCAATTAAAACTTTCCACCAGAGCTCAAGTTACACAAACCCCAACGGTTCTTTATGACAAAGAGGCGAATTTCATAGCAGCTTGAATATCGCTAATTTCCTAAATTTGAGAAGCTTAATATCTTGCCGATCATCGGCATATGCAGTAACGTCGCCACCACTTTTTTACCAGTGGCTTTCTCGATCGCTTCCTTGTAGATGGCCAGCTGCGCGGTATGCTCCTTCGCGTACTCTTGCACATCAGCCCCGAGATAACTCTTGTGATCGATGAGGACATAACCATCGGGTAGCTCCAGCAACATATCTACCCAGCCATGCATCAGCTGGCGCTCGGCATTAATTAAGGTAATGGGCCACTCGCGCAGCGCTTTGGCGCCGGGATACTTTTCGTCGATAAACGCCTGCAGGCGCTCGCCGGCAGCCGGCAAATCCGCGGGGTCGATGGCCGGCTCAATGCTCCAAGCTTTTAGCAACCTGGCCGCTATTTCAAGCTGACGGCCGCGGGATTTGTCGGAAGGATCAACTGCGAGAAACCCATGCACGGCGTTACCCATCGCCGCCGGGTCCGGATCTCCCTTAACTTTTATCCGCTGCCCGAAATCGGCAACTAGCCGTACATCAACGTGCGTGAATTCACCATCTTTTTCTTCAATTTTACTTGGCGACAAGCGAGCCGACGGATATTCACTGGTGTCTTGGGCTTCCAGAACAACATAGGTATCCGCCTCAGCGGCCTCAAGCGTCCCGCCGATATCCTCCAGCGAATATTCACTTACCAAAACCGGCACAGAATAATCTCCCACCCTCAGCGTTTGCTCCCCTGTCTCCAGCGACCACTCCAGAAGCGGATTTCCTTTCTCGTCTGTTAGCTTATCGAGCCACTTTGTCTCCAAACTAATTTCAGATTTGGTCTCACGCTTGCGCATGGCAAAAACCATGCCGTCGCGCGCCCGCGTCATACCGACATACATCAATCTACGCAACTCCTTGAGCTCCCGTTCCAGCGCGTTTTTCTGCTCGTCTCTGTCTACTAGCTTCTCGTCCAGCTCCTCAAGGCTCTTGTGAGACCCAAGGGGCCATGGCCAAAAACGAATTGAGCGATTAGCCAGCGGATTAGCCGAGTCAAACTCAGGCGCGGGCACCACTTTTACCCCAAAAGCGTTAGCTCTGGGACCGACGTTCAGGCCCGCGAGAACAACCACCGGCCATTCTAAGCCTTTGGCGCCATGATAAGTCAGCACCTGCACTGTTTGCTCACCTATTCCCTGTGCCTGGCCGGGCTCTGTTTCCTGAAGATACTTTATAAATCCGGCCACGGTAGCAGCTCCGCGCCGCGCCCGGCATTGATCTAGATATTCACCGCAAACACCACACAACGCGTCCAGGTTACTCATCCGAGTCGCGGTGTTCGACCATGACTTGCACATGCGCGCCAGTTGCCCCTTGCCGATGGCCAGGTCCAGCGCTTCCATCGGTGTTAGATGCTTTAACCCATCGCGCGCTTGATCCAGCGCGACAATCAGCGGGTCGCGCTTCCACTTCGCCACCGTTTCATTCTTATCCTTAACCAGCGAGGCCAGCCAGTGATCATCATCCGTGGACAAACGGCCCAGATGAACTATCTCCGCCAGGGCAACCGTATCCCAGCTGTCATGCATATAACTGAGCACTGCCAGCGCCAGCTGACATTCTTTTGTATCCAGGAGTGAGCCTTGGGCAACCGAGGCCCTAATGCCTAGGTCCTTCAGGCTGGCGGCAACAAGTTCACAATCATTATTCCGGCGGCACAAAATGGCGACATCGCCCGGTTCGATATCCTCCCGGCGCAATAGCATATCTTTGACCCCGTTGGCGATAGTGGCGGCTTCATCGGGGTTGTTTTTCACCGCCAGGTTCCACGATTCAATCCAGCCGCCTTTCGCCTCTTGCTTGCGCTCATCGGGAATCTTAAGCTTTACCTTATCCTCAGGTATCTCGTGAAATACCCGCGAAAAAATCGCGTTACAAAACCGCACAAGTGTTTCGCGAGATCGCCATGATTTATCGAGCGTTTGAGTGCTGCCGATCAACTTTGTTACTTCTTCCATCAACTGCGGGTCGGTGCCGCGAAAACCGTAAATGGCCTGCTTCGGGTCGCCCACCCAAATAGATTGGCCCGCCAGCTCGTTGAGTTCCAGAAAAAGGGCCAACTGGATAGGGCTGGTATCCTGAAACTCATCCACCATAATCTGCTCAAGACGATCCTTCATAGACTCGCGAAAAGCCGGGTTATCGCGCGCCAGATCGAGAACCATCATCTCCTGATCTAAAAAATCCATCAGACCCTGCTTCTGCTTGTATATCTTGTAGGCCTCAAGCGCCTCGCTCGCGCATGCGAAAACACCCTCGATCATTTTTTGGACATCCGCCTGAAACCCGGGATGCCTGAGCACATCGCCTGCGATGTGATTAACATCGTCTAAAAGACCTTCGCTGGCCTTGTTTGTCTTCAGCTTAGAGATACTTGCCCAGTCAGACCAAGTGACGCGAGCCCCGTATCGCCGTTTGCGAACAAAGTCCTTCAGCTCCGCCAAAGATGTCCGCGTATTCTTTTTCGGATCTTCAATCTGCTCAAGTTTTGAGATAGCGCTCTCTATCGAGTCGTCCAACTGCTTGTTGATATCCGCCTTAATAGGAGCGCCAAACAGATCACGCAGAGTTTCCCAGGATTGTTGAGCGCACAAGCCCAAAGCGTCATCGCCCAACTGATTGGCTCGCGCCAGGTCCACAACATCATGTACATCCTGGCGCCAGTCGGGACGCCTCAGGTATCCATACCAGCCGCCATCCCGGCCCAACCTGACAGCAGCCGGCTCGATCGCGTCGGCATGCTCTTCGATCACACTCGTAACCGCGACCCTAAAGAGTCTGATGCTATCTTCTTCCGGCAAAACGTCTAGAGCAGGCGAGAGGCCCGCGTCTAGAGCGTATTTTGTTAGCAATCGGGCGCAAATACTGTTTACCGTCCCTATAAAACCACTGGATATTCGTTGAGCTTCATCGAGCTTGTCGTGTTTTATAAGCTCCAACCGGATACGCTCGCGCAGCTCAGCGGCGGCCTTATTCGTAAAGGTGGTTGTCATCAGCGCTTCCGGCGCCAGATCATCCTTCACCTTCTCGATCACCAGATTAGTCAGCTTGTATGTCTTTCCTGATCCAGCCCCGGCCATGATGATTTCAATATTTTTCACGCCGACTCTCCCCCGATACCGCAAAGTATCTGGAAATCACAAAATACGCACGACGGCCGCTGGTAAAGCAAACCGTTCTCTTCACATTCGCTTTTCAGCATCGTCCGGACCTTTCTGTCACTAAATTTTTCTTCCTCCTGTAGAGCAATCTCGCGCAAACCATTGGCGTCAAGACGCCCGCCTTTCACCGCTGAGAAGTGTTGCTTCCAACTTCGTGTGCCCTTCTCCCAGGTTTCTTCAAGCGAGCATTTTGAATCCAACGCCTCGTCACCCAAGTGGTTGCTGTCGCTGAGCAACTCTCCCTGGGCCAGCATGAAATAACCGCCATGCGCCCATGAATCGGAGGCATCGCGCTGCATCATCCAAGCATATGTAGCCAGCTGCAGAGCCAGGCCTTCGTTAATCTCATTTTTCTTGTAACTGCTCGACCCCGACCACTTTAAATCGAGAATAAACGGATGCCCCTTGCGATCGCGCAGCAGCAGATCGGCGAAGCCGGAAAAAGGAACTCCACCCATATCACCAACGAGCTTTTCTTCTGTTTTCTCAACTACCAGCCGGAGCCGCCCGATCACCTCAACTAGCCGCCACACCGCCTGCCCTATGGCCGCCCTGGTGCGTGTGTTTTCCAGCTCCTTGCCGTCGAGCAAGAGCTCGGAAGCCATGGAGGGGACCAGTAAATCGTAGAGTTCAAGCGCCTTGGCTTTTGCTTCATCGGGTGTCCACTGCCGGTCAGGCTCCTCGTAGAGTTTCTCAATAACGCGGTGACATAAACTCCCGATCATCTGGTTGCCTGTGGGAACGGACAGCGTATCCGCCACTCTCAAGCGCGCATTATATTGCAGCGCCCACCTCATTGGACAACTGAGCATAGTGCTCATCTGGGAATACGACAAAGACGCGGGCTGCGAAACCGCGTCGCTCGGAATCGCGTACGTAGTTTCAAGCGGCGCTTGCTCAAGCTTAACCACTTTTCGAAGCAAAGTTTCGCGACCGGCCAAGCGCCAGAGATCTTCTTTATACAGCGCTTTTTCTTCCCGCGTCAGGCAGGCAATAACGGCGTCTTCGTCCCCGTCTGGTCGCGCCTTTACGGCCGCGTTGTGAATCTCATCCCAGAACGGGTGATGATACACAACCTCGCCATTTATTTGACCGGGATAAAACAACAGCAAATTATCTTCAGCCGCCAACAAGCCCTGTTTCCACGCGTTCGCCTCGCGGCGACGGTAGATTATCGGGTCCTCCAGCTCAAGGCCGAACGACCGCAAGCTGCTCCGCTCGGCTTCACTCCAATAACTTTGTGTCTGCGCTAGCGGGTCAATAAATCCCCACCAGATAACCGTCTTGGCAGACTTGGTGATCTGCCCCGGGTCGCTAACCACATGCCAGGCAGCGGCCTGCTCAAACCTATCCGGCGTTGAGCTGCCCATACCAATTACTGAATCAAGCATTCGCTCAACTGTCACTCGCGGTATCCGTCCCAAACCGGCGCTCAACTTTTGCATTAACTGAGCATGGCCAACGGCATCCTTAAACATCGGGTCGTCGTCGATCCGCCAATCCAGCCAATCTATTACCCATTGACATCGCTCTTTTAGTTTGTCTTCCGGAATACCTGAATCCGGGGACCAGCGATCAGTAGCCAGAAACGCGTCGAGCTTGGCAACGAAAACCTCAGCTGCCTTTCGCGCGCCTGTCTTGCCTTTTCTTAAAGCATCTTGTTCATATTCAACGGCGATCTCCTCAAGCGCCGCTTTCCAGGCATCGCCCCCGACACCCGGCTCCTCTCTCAAAGCCCTAAATAGTCGGCGAGCCGCATATATTGGCACCGGAGCTATCGACAACGACAGCAACTCAACAAGGCGATTGATATCAACCGGCTTCCAGGCATTAGCCAACACCAAAGGCAGAACCTGCAAAGTGGCGCGCCAGCGGGATGACTCAGAGCAACCCAGCTGCGACAGTCCGTGACGCGACAACGCCTGATCAAGCACATCGGTATCAGTACCGCAAACAATTGTGACCCCGCTGTTCGCATCTTTTTCAGCCGCGAGCCAAAGCGCTAGGTTTTGGGCCGCCTCCCATTCATCTGCCGCCTTGAGCAAGATCAGCGAATCATCATTGTCTGAGATCGGCGCCGTTTCGGCTTTGCCTGTTATGACTGTTTGAATAGAAGCGAGGTTATTTGAGCGCGGCTCGTGCCTAACAGGCTCAACCCGCTCGATCTTGACGCCCAAGCTCCGCAATTTATTAAATATCTTTTGCCAAACCGGGGGCAGTAGCTCAAATGCTTCCTGAAGGCGAACGCGCTCGATAGCAACCCCATCGACCTGCTTCAGCTCACGCAACACTTCCCGCAAGCGATCCTCGTCCCCAAGTGCCAGGGGTAAATTCACCTGCTCCACTTTCGCCAGCGCGCGCAAGCGGGCTGAGCCGGACTCAACAGAATTCATGTCATTCCTGCCCGCCATGTCATTCCCGTCCGCCATGTCATTCCCGCGAAAGCGGGAATCTAGGGGCTGACCTTCCCACCCGGCGTCAATTAATTCATCCCGCCAGGCCAGCATCTGCTTCGCCGTCGACCAAGCGTCCGCGGTGAACGAATCATAGAACCACATATCTTTGCCATCGCACGCTTGCAACCGCTTCATATACTGATTAATCCGCTCAGCGCCGTGAACCGCCAACCCGCTTAGCCCAAGTTGAGTCGCCAGCAGACCCAGCATCCCCGAGGGCCCAAGTTGAAGCTCACCAACCGAAGCCTTTTTGTCACTCCAGCGCGTACCATCCAGATACATTCCAAAAGTCAGACGCATAGGTTCCTCATGTCAGATAGACTGCGGCCGAGTAAGCACTACTATAAAGTATCATATGACTTGAATAGAGCCCTGCTTCTATAGCTTGAGCCGGCATATAAAGCATCTAATTGGGCGGCCTAAATCCGATCGGTCGCTTTTTCTTTGGTTTCGGGCTTCATTAGCTCCTTTATGGCGGCCACTAAAGAGATAATTGCTTGGTCATGAACCCCTAGCTTTCTTTCTAACTCGTTAAGCTTCCTTATTTCAACAGCGCGCTCAGAATTAAGAACACTGGCGGCCATAATTGCTCCATTCTCGGTAAACGCATGCGGAAGAGATGGAGAAAACTTGAGCTGCGCGAGGTGGTCACAAATTGTGACCACCTCCACTTTTTTGATTTATTTATTCTAAACATGAAATCTTCTGGAAACCGGGCCTTGTTGCGCTTTACCTGCTGATTCAACTGCTTTGTCGTCACTCCGTAAAGCTTTGCCAGGTCCGCGTCCAGAATCACCTTCCGCCCCCTAATTAGCAGTATCTTATTTTCTATGCGCTCAATCGGCACTAATTCCGGTATTCGTGTCATAATTCCCTAATTTTTCTCTGGTAGGTAGGCGTTTCTTCCAAATATCTGAAGTTATCGCTATGGTAGCAAACAAGGGTTGTAAAAGCAAACGTGTGTTCGGTTGGCGATCATCTACCAATGGGGCAACTGGCCTTAATCAACACGTGCAAGTAATCTATCGTTTCAGCGCCTTCCCCGGCAATCTGGCCCTGGATTAATTCATGACGCCTCCTTGTGCCATCGCTGCGCGCATGCTAAAATCACCTCACCAACCAAGCGGCTTACGCAAAACTATCCACCCTTAAGAAGGCCTTGAGATGAAAAAATATTTATTAACAGGCGTTCTGATATCGCTGTTCATTTTCGCGGGCTGCGCCGGCGAAACCACATCTGTCCGCAAAATCAAAAAGACGCTTGGCTACCGGATAATCTCACGAGAAACGACTTCGTTGCCGGATGGAGAATCTGTAGTCAAACAGAAGGGTCGGCGCGGAGAGAAGCTCGTCTTCTATAAAATCACATCCCTCGGCGGCCGCGTGAAATCAAGAAAGTTCATGAAATCGCGCCTTATTAGACCGGCTAGAGCGAGAATCGTCTTAATTGGAACCCAAAAACAGGAAGAAGTCGAGGAAGATATCCCCTTCACCACGAGCAATATATATGACGCTAGCCTGGCTAAAGGCAAGTCTTGGGTTAAGCAAAACGGTAAGGCAGGCAAAAAGATCAAGCTCTTTACTGTCGGCTACCTTAAGAACCTCGAAGTCTCCAGAACATCCCTTAGTGAGACCATCACAATATCGCCGATAACGAAGATCGTTGTCATCGGTACAAAGACCGGACCAACCGAAGCGGAGATCAGGGCCAGGGCAAGGGCCGAGCTCGACAGGCGCATACAGAGAATCAAGGACGAAAACGACAGACGCCTTCAGGAAGCCCGGGACAGGGCTGGGCAATATCAAGCTCAACCCTAGCGTACAGTAACTGAATATTGTTGTTAGGAGCAGATATGTTGGCTAGTAAAGCATTCAAGGTTGTCCTCGCAGTTCTCTTAAGTTTGGCGATCGTTACAACCATCGTCTGGGTCAGTTATCTCGGGCCGAGGGTCAGAGTAAAAACGTTCAGTCTCGGCATAAATCCAATCCTTGACGATTTGATCTGGGCTGATCACGAGCTAGATAAACTGTTCAAAGAAAATCCTGGAAAAGAACTCGATCTCACTAAGGCCGAGGACCGCGATAAATTCAACCAAGATATCGACAACCTGTCTGCGAAACTTGCGCAAGCTCAAATCCGACAAAAACGAGCCAGCAAGAGACTGAAAAGTCTCTCAGCCAGCCAAGAAACCGAAAAATTCAAAGAATCTATTGTAAAACTCAGCACTTGGGGCATCGAATCAGTCCCCCGCCTGCAGGCGTTATTTGATTATGCAAAAAAACTGGCTCCAGTATTTGACATGAGCGCGATAGAGGAAATCAGCGACAGGGAACCCGCGAGTTTTAGCGAAGCTCAGCAGCAAATTTCCGAGCTAGGTGGCGTCCTTGAAAAGATCTCAGCTGATATAAACAACCTCAAACCACCCACTGGGTTTGTGGGGTTGCATACGGAGCTGCAAGATGTGTTCGCCCAGATCTCAGCGGCAGTCGGGAAGATGAAAGAAGGCCTTGACCAGTCAGACGAGGCGAAGTTTCTGGCAGCCGTGGATGAATTCGAAGCAATTGACAGTGATTTTGCTAGTTTTGATTTTGAAAAATCCTCAGACCAGGAATTTAACAACTGGATAGCGGAAGAAGACAAACTCTTGAAGCAAGTTGAGCGCGAAAGCAAAAAATTACTCAATGAATTCGGCCCGTTTTGGGCATTCACCTTCACGGTGGAGCCTGATCCCTAAACTTCACCAAGCCATCGTGATTAAACACGCTCCGTTATGCGACTGATATCCATAGAGAAGCATACTTACGAAATAAGACGTGAATAAGACGGGACGTAGTTACCAAATGTTCCACAATAAATCCATAGCTCGTCCTTTTGCGATCAGCCTGGTTTGTGGAATAGTTGCACATTTATCGGCTTTTTGTGGCTTGCATTCCAAAGATCCAATTTCATTTGCATGCTCAGCCAGCTTTCCGGGCTAGTTTCAGTTGCTTCCCCGATACGAACAGCCATTTCCGGGCTGAGAGAAGCTTTCTGGTTCACCAATTCCGACAGCGTTTTCCGCGTGACTCCTAAATCTTTTGCCGCCTGCGTTATAGTCGCTCCAAGAGGTTTAATTACATCCTCAACCGAAACTTCGCCTGGATGAGTGGGCTTTCGTTTAGTCGTTTTGGGTTCCTTTCAATGATGGTCAAAATAATCAACACACCTTTAATCCTTTGTGCTTAAAGATTGATCACTTTAGTTTATCCCAATCTGTAACGTGTAGCGTGTCAATACACACTTAACACTCTGTTGATCATCAGCCACGTTATGAATCGCCCACCGGGCGCCTACATCTGGAAGTTGGGTCCATGCCTGGGCTGTTGCACACAACGCCTGGCATTTTTTAATTATCCCCATCGTAGCAAATAAAGACTAGATAAGCAGACGCCTTGGTCTCGAAGCAAGAACTATTAGTATGTACTGGGGCTGGTAAAAAAGGGTGCCGGCCGCTTTTCCCTCTTATTCCGGGAGATCGACATGATTGATGTTGTGGACTTTGCCGCCGAGCTTGCCGGTTCTAATATGTGAGTAGATACCGCTAAGCCTGCCTAAGTCTGAAAGACCGGCTTTTAGGGCCGCGGCGGCGGCTTTTTCGGTCGGATACGGGCCCAACGCAAAGACTTTGTCGATCTTGACAGCCGGATTATTGCCGCCACCGTCGAAGTCTATCGCCCGCGACTCTTTTTGAAAGACGTCCTTCGTCGAAATATACAAAGGGTTATAAGAGATGTTCCCGGCATACCAAACTATCCACGGCCCCGAGCCGCCCTCTTTCGAGTTGACCCCGGCGATTTCCTCGAGCGCCTTTTTATATTCCCGGCGACGGACGAGTGAATCGTTCTTGTAGATCTTTATCAAGCGCTCACTGGCTACAGCCCGCAATTCGGTATCTTGCGGCACCCCATTCACGAAGCGGCCGCCCAGTGAGCGGTAGATGGCGTCAAAACGGGCCCGGACGATGTCATTAAAGAGGGCCGAGCGCTCTTTATCGCTTCTGCCCAGGTTCTTTAGCCTGGTCCGGGCTTCCTCATCATACGTTGCGCGAGAACTGGCCCAATTCATCTCGGCAAGAGTCTTTAGCTCGTAAAAGACAGGCAAAGTTATTTTTATCGGACTCCTAAATCGTTCCTGCTCATGCTTTCCGTACTCGCGGGCCATCCGTCCTGCAAGACCGGCCGCCGTCTTCAACTCCTTCGCTTTCTGGCTGTAGAGCGTCGCTTTGCCCGGATCCTTGCTTCTTATCTGCTTAGCTTTTTTCTCATATAGGTTGGCGGTCTTCTTCAGAGCAATTGAGCGCTCGAGAATTATTTTCTTGCCGGTGTAGATAGATTTGGCATCATACTTCGCGACATGATTGCTGGCCATGACAAATAATATGGCGATTCCGGTTGCGGAGGCGAAAACAAAACTGCCCGCTAAAAACGACAAGATACCTCTTTGGTCACGGAAGAGCCGGGTCATGGGCTTCTCCTGAACGCCTGCGTTTGGACAAACGCCAGGGCGCCGTCTTTCACGCCGATGAAGAGGCCTTCGGTGTACTGGCGGGTCTCGATTGCCCCGAAGTCTTTGATTTTCATCTTTGTCGTGATCGGCTCGCCGATAGCCAGAGAACCTACCTCAGCAAAATCAATACCCGGGGGGAAATCCGTCGGCTTGTAGTCGGGCAGCTCAGCGTCGGCGGGCAGAGGCTCAAGCGTGTTGTCGGCCCTGACATAATCGCCATCGGAAAAATAGAAAGAGGTCTGCATCGAGTAGTAGTTCCAAATTTCATCCCGCTGACCGCCATCCTTAATAATGATGAACGTATCCGGCTGCCCGGCTTCATCGACCAGCTCTTGCTGATCCGCGGATAGCTCAACTTTGGCGGGGTCGCTATCGAGCGAGTATCCAACAAAGAGCCCGATCGCGGCCACAACTATAAGGATGGTTATAAAGATTCCAGCAGAGCGCAATTTTACCCCTCGCTGAATTTGAGTCCTTTTATAATACTATCTAGAACTTGCTTGGCCTCGTCAAGCATTCGGCTCTCGGCGTAGGCTGTCAAAATCAAGACATCGCCGCCGCGATCTATATAGTAGGTCAAGTAATTGCTCATGCTGTAGCCGGTCTCAAATACAACGCTGCGGCTGCCGACCCGCCGAGTTTCCCTCTTCAAATCCTCGACCTCGCCTGCCGGCCGGCCGCTGAGCCATTTGTTAAGTTCGACTCCATGTATCTTCTTTTCGGTGTAGACTTCGATCTTTATCGCGTCGCCGACCACATCGCTTCCCGGCGCCTGGGCCAGATCATAGCTGGTAATCTCCAAGCTGGCGTCACCATAGTTGCCGGGATTCTGGACATGGTAGCCGGGAGGTATGGTGAAAGTCAGCCCAAGCGCTTCATTCTTGACCCGTTGCCAATCAGAGAACTCATCCTCAACTTGGCCCGAGCTCCCGTCATCTTTACCAGTGTCCACTCCATCTTTCTTCGTGGTGGTCTCGTCCTCGAGCATGTCGAGCCCATATTCCCGCAGTTCTTTGGTGTTTGCGTTGCTTCTGGACGGCCCCGGACCCGAAAGCTGGAACCCGGCGACGAGGGCCAACATAAAAACTATTGCCGTGAGGACCGCCCCGCCAATTATCCTTAATGCGCCATTTTTCATAGTTGAATCATACATGAAATCCGCGGGAATTGATCGCGTTATGCAACGTCCAACAAAGTCTTGTCACTCCTGCCCACCTTGTCGTTCTTGCCCTCCCTGTCATTCCTGCGAAAGCAGGAATCCAGAGCCGCAAGAAGTCCAAGTGCGACAATCAAAAGCTCCTGAGCCTCAGCCAGTCTGGTAAGAATGGGGTCCTCGACATAACGCCTTTCCTTTAGCTCTTGCTTAAGCGAATGAAGCCAAACCAGCGTCCAGAATCACCTTCCGCCGCCTAATTAGCAGTATCTTGTTTTCTATGCGCTCAATCGGCAGCAACCATCAAGATGTCTTCTTGACCACAGTTTTGACTTGAAGAAACGATAGCATTAAGATCAGAATATCTTTAAACCCAAGTACGCTTTCCCACAATTTGGCAAATAGCTCACCTAACAAATAAGCTCGACGGTTCGTGGTAACTGAAAATCGGCTTGTTAGGAGTAAACATGGCCAGTAAGGCACTGAAGATTGTCCTCGCAGTTCTCTTAAGTTTGGCGATCGTTACAACCATCGTCTGGGTTAGTTATCTCGGGCCGAGGGTCAGGACAAAAACATTTAGTAACGGCTTAGTCCCAATTGTTGAAGATTTGACCTTCACTAATCGTGAGCTAGATAGACTGTTCAAAGAAAATCCCGGAAAAGGGCTCGATCTCACCAAGGCCGAGGATCGCGAAGAATTCAACGACGAGATCGACAACGTGTCTGCGAAGTTAGCGCGGATTCAAATCAAACAAAAACGAGCCAGTAAGAAATTGAGAAGTCTCCCGGCCAGCCAAGAAACTGAGAAACTCAAAGAGTCTGTTGTCAAACTCGCCGCGTTCAACATCGAGTCAATTCCCCGTACGCAAACGTTATTTGATTATGCAAAAAAACTGGCTCCAACATTTGACATAAGCGCGATAGAGGAAATTGGCGACAAGGAACCCGCGAGTTTAGGCGAGGCTCAACAGCAAATCTCCGAGCTAGGCGGCGCTTTTGAAAAGATCTCAGCTGATATAAACAACCTCAAACCGCCCACTGGGTTTGTGGGGTTGCATACGAAGCTGCAAGATGCGTTCGCCCGGAGCTCAGCGGCAATCGAGAAGATGAAAGAAGGCCTTGACCAGTCAGACGAGGCGAAGTTTCTAGCAGCCGCGGATGAATTCGACGCAATAGACAGTGATCTTGCGAGTTTTGATTTTGAAGAATCCTTAGACCAGGAATTTAAGAACTGGATAGCCGAAGAAGACAAACTCGTGAAGCAAGTTGAGCGCGAAAGCAAAAAATTGCTTACTAAATTTGGCCCGTTTTGGGCATTCACCTTCACGGTGGAGCCTGATCTCTAAACTTCACCACATTGTGTTCAAGGTTTGATATCCGATGCCTTTTGTTTTGGCTATCGCCCAAGCCTTCCCTTTTGTCCTATAAGGCAGCGGTAAATCGACACTCTGGAAAGCCACTGCAGCCCCAGAAGTCCGTACCTGCCATGGACCCGCGTTTGGCAGTTCGACGCACGAGTTTGGCGCTGCATTTGGGGCAAGTTTTCTCTGTTGCGGGTTTGACGGTTGCCGATGACTGAGGCGCGGTGGGTCTTGGAGTCATGGTTATAGTGCTTAAATCAGCCCCAACGTGCTCCAAATATTCTACTAGGCGCTCGCCGTTCATTAGTTCAACTTGTTTACCGGCCGCAAACTGCTCGGCGTCCAGCGTGAAAAAGCCGGTGGTCACAAAGAACCCACGACGACATCCTGCATCCGCCATGGCGCCATAAAAATCTCGAACTTCGGATAAGGTAACTTTGCGCGTGATGTATTTCTTGCATTGGATGAAATGAGTCTGCCCATCTTTAGTTGCGATCACATCCACGCCGCCGTCTTTCGTATAACTGGTTGTCTTGGCGTTGAAACCCAGCTTTCCAAATAAAATGGCACAATAAGTTTCGAATTGCTTAGGCTTGATGTTTTGAATATCAGCAAGACTCTTTTGGTTCGCAAACCATTTGGCCTGTTTGCGCGCGTCCAATTTGCGATCAACAAGCAAGGGCAAAATATGACGAATCAGCGCCACTACTATCAGCAACGCAAGAAAAGGCCAAAGGAACCTTAAAGTATCAGGCAGTGCCTGAATTATAAGAGTGGTCAGATCAAGCGCTTGAGCTACTATAAACATAAAAATATTGTCGGATTCATCGGTGGGTTGCTTTAGACCTCAGCGGTCATGAAGAAGATAAGCATCTCGAAAATTTTCAAGCAATCCACCAATAATGCAAATAACCTGAGGGACAACAAAGTAAACGTTTTTCAGCTAATACTTAGGCCTGCCAACTTTTACCTAATTAGTACTTGACATATAAATTTTTTCTTTCTAATATATTATGTTCACAGTTTATTAAATATATTGTTTATATGTTTTATCTAATAGGTATATAAGTAAAGCATGCACTCAACTGTTAACAGAAGGAACAAGCAGAATGAAAAAGAATTGGCGACCACTTGGAATCGCGAAGATTAACCAGAATGGAGGCGTGACCTTGCCAGCGGAGCTCAGAAAAGAAAAATCATTAAAAACCGGCAATAAAGTCCTTTGGTTCCAGGATACCGAGGATCACGTTATTTTAGTTTCCGAGTTCGAGTACAGACAATTGCTGGCAGATGCGAATCCAAGCGAACTTATCATGCTTCACTTAGAGACTTTGGGCTTGAGTGAACCGGCGAACGCGGAAATATCAGAGATGGAAAAAAATCGAAAGAAATGATGATACCTGCAATAAAGATTTAACGCGCAGACCATCATGAAAGAAGATGACCAAACTGTAAGCAATAATTAACATTCAATCATTAGGAGCGGAGGGCATATCTCTAGTGTATTGGGCGAGGCTAATCCGTAATGGTAGGTCTTCTTTTTTTGATGACCTTCTTTTTTTCCAGAAAGACGCACTCGAAAATCCCGTAACAGAGGCTGTTCATGATTAATCTCCCCGCCCTATTGGCCGTCTTGATGGCATTGGCCATCGGGATAACAGTTATCCTCAGTGCTCTCAATAAAGCCGCGACCGCTTGGGCTTTGTTGGAGCTAGCCAAAAAACACCGCAAAATAATCATAATCGTATTCACCGTGGTTTTATTCTTAAACTACTCGATCCCATGGCTCTCTCAGTTCGAAGCGGTGCAAGCTATTATACCTATTAGAACTACCCCCTCCCTGGAAGGCCTGTCGCTACGTGAGGCTAAAAGAATTCTTACCAGCAATGAACTCGAATATGAGCTAACCGGCATGGTGCCGAAAATTGACACGAATGAGTTCTTCAAAGTACATAAACAAGGGATACCACCTGGAACAACGGTTACGAAGGGCACAATCGTTAAGCTCGATATTGAGAAACCGCGATTGGACCGGCGCGCTTTTAGAGCCAGAGCAAAACCGCGTCAGATAATATATATGAGGCGCCCTGATGTGGCGCTCTATATTCACGCCTTCTATTTTGACGCCGAGGGTTGCATGTGGATCTACTTAGAATTCCTCAACATGACCGAGCACAAACTCACTAAGAAATTTAGGATTAAGCCAGAAGAAATCTTTGTTTTAGGGGAGAGCTACAGCCCTAAGGGCGCGGGCCGCCTTGGTTTTCTAGATCATGAAATCGCCGACGAGACAAAAATAAAAGATAATCGCCTTGTGCTCGAAAAATGGACAAGCGCCAAATTAAAAGTCAAATACAGCGAGATACAGCAGGATGACCACATCTTTGATTTCTACTTTAACTTCGGGTCGGAACTTGACTTTGGGAACCACGCCGGGCTGGATCTTTCAAACCTAATTACGACAAAGCCCAGAGCTCTCAAGAAATGGTTTCTTAGCCCAACTCGTACATCCGATCCCCGATTGTTTCAGTAGGACTAGAAGACACATGTCTTAACTTGAGAGGGACACTGTCTTACTATTACGCAAGCAAGAGTGCTCTATAATCCTGCTTTATGGAACAGTTGCACATTTGTCGACTTTTTATGACTGGCATTCCAAAGATCCAGTTTCATCTGCATGCTCATTCAGCTTTCCGGACAACGTGTGAACCAAAACTTATATTTCAAGACCTTTCCACTTCGACCCTACTTACTCTATGTTCAAGATATCAACCTTTATTTCGTGCGTATCCAATAATGCCTCGTAAGCCAATCACTAAGTCCATCAAGCCCCGGGAAAAGAATTCGTTCAGTGATGTTTGCCTGATCCAGTTTGTCGCGAATTTCCCATTTTTTTTCATGCGGAATAATGATTTTCCAACACAGTTCACTTTCATCTATTTCGGTGGTCTTCTGCTCAATCCATTCAGTAACTAGAGCATCAGAACTAGACATCATTGAAAACAATCCAAACTGGTTGATAATTCGCTCATCAAACGAAGGCGGCTCAAAAAAAATCAGATAATCTCCGCTATCAATTTCAACCAGACCTGAAAGGTCCTCAGCAACTTCACTTATCATCTTAACAGTGAAGACATTCGAACCCTCCTCTGCCAGCGAGGCCTTAAAGCGTTTCGGAATCAGTGTGTGCGTAGACACAAAGTCTACACACCAAATGACACCATCTTCAGAATTTTCAAGGTTTGATGTTGCGAAGTGGGCGGCAACAAGAGGCGAATAGGTCCAATCGAGGAGCCTTGTGGGCAGGTTGTGATGTTGAGCTACCGAGAGCACGTGCCAGTTTGAATCAAACTGGCTGAAATTCGGAAAAGCGTATTTCTGAAAATTGCGAAGCAAATCCTTTTCAGCATTCAAATTTCCAAGCCGCTGAAGGCTCGTCAGCAAATCGTAAGAAGCACTTGATAATCCGCGATAGGCAAAGTTGGATCTGAATCGCCCCAATTTCTTATCAAGTGTATCTTGATAAATAATCCGGTTTAGGTCATCCCAACTTTCGATGCGCTCTTCACGTAACTTTTTCATATCATACCTCTATCTGATGTCTACAACATTAATAGCTAAAATAAGTTCAGAATCAGGCCATAAAAAGGAAGATCATTAAAAACACAAGATATTTTGATATTTCTGATCAACACTGCCACCTATTTCTATGTGATTGAAACGAAGAACTACCTAGAAAGTGCTAGGATAAGGGCCCTTATATTTCCAATAGTCATCGATGGAAATAACAAAATCAGCTAATTTCAGAAAAGGAAGAATGTGGTTTTCATATGCGCGGTATTCTTTGTCCGCATGTGTAAAGGCAGTTTGGATATTATAGCCTCTCTCCATAAAATCTGCCATGAACTTTAGCTCTTTCGCCTGGTGCTTGTCTGCAAAGATATAGTATCTCAAACCGTGCCCGTGAGGCGCTATCAAAGGATAAAAAGAATATACACCCTCAAGAATAAGAACGTCACTTGGTTTAATCGTCTTTCTGCGTCCATGACTCCCCGTTTTATGATCATAGGGCCTCACCTTGATCTCTTTACCAGCAGCTAGCTTCTCAACGTCTTTAGTCAACGCTTCAAGGTCATGTGCTTGGGGGAAAAAACCGATAATATTCTTGTCTATTCGTTCCCCCCGCGAAAGCTGATAGCTGTCAGTTGACAAAACATCGACCGAGATTTCTTTGTGAACTTTACGAAGTCTGCGAGCAAGAAGTCTACTGAACGTTGACTTCCCAACCGCGCCGGCCCCTGTGATGCTTACTAAAAGCCGGTTCCTTCTCCTTGGATCACGATTAAGAATCTCACCAATGATCTCATCTGCAACTTCCTTATTATCTTGATGCTTGCTTTTCCTCTTCATGAACTGGGCATAAGCTTGCGTTCTCTTCCTATCCTCCGCGATTGCTGTCAAATTTTCGTCGATTTTCTTTCTCTGGTCAAAAAAATATTGTCCGGCTTCTTGAACTAGATTACTCGGAATACCAGGTTTCCTAGTCTCAACCAATTTAACTGCCTCCCCTAAATCCGCCTTTAATAGTCGGAGGCCCAGCCTGTCTTTCCTATACTCAATTACACGAAAACCTGTCATATCAAATGGTAGTTTATTGACATCTTTTGAAGTGATGACAATTGTCTTATTTCCAACTGAATGACTGATACCGAGCTCATAGAAAACATTTGGGCTATTTTCCGAAACATCTGCAACAATGATGTCCGAGTCGATGATGTTTCTGATAATTTCAGCTTGAATATTTGCGGGCTTCTTGTTTTCGTCTACTCTTGAGCACGAATAGC
>SDBV01000039.1_pt1 | contig 122494 bp, 93 predicted proteins | sample 2277081 | NCBI WGS metagenome assembly SDBV01 (sample SAMN10402039, study PRJNA504765) | marine sediment metagenome | isolation source: marine sediment core GS10_PC15, 223 cmbsf | place: Arctic Ocean: Southern Knipovich Ridge | collected 2010 | reverse complement strand
AATCTCCTCCTGGAAAATCCGCTATCACAAACGAGATTGCCGCGCTCCCTTCGGTCGCTCGCAATGACGCTTGAGCCAATGCTGGACGCCGAATACGTTACCGAACTTATGAATCAGGGCACTAAGTTAAGAAGATCTCAGCCCCGCCCACAGCGGGGCGACGGATTAAAGCCCAGGGTGAGGGAACCGAACCCTGGGATGCAGTGGGCGTATGGAAAGAGCCCCTGAAAGGGGCGACGGAAGATTTCATCCCCGGTCCCGTCACCCGCTCCGCGGGTTCCATCATTTTCTTGAAGATTCCCAGGGTTCCCCTGCCTGCGGCAGGGTCACCCTAGGCTCTATTCCGCCATCCCCTTCGGGGATTGTGCGGAACTCTCACCTGACTGTCCATTACTTAGCGCCATTCGGGACACTTATGCTATATTATAGGTTTAGACAGCGGTCGGGGAGCCGTTGATAATTCCTTGCACCACAACGATTTTCGAAGATTTCGGAGGGTTCAAACGAGTTGATGATGGGAAAAAGAAAGAGTAAGTCGACATCGCTGAAGAGCGCCGCGGAGATCGCCGCAGAACGGCGTTTGAAATCGCCCAAAACGGATGAAGAAGAGCGGAAAGAGGGCGCGGAGCGATCCCCGGAAGCGGAACCAGCGGCAGGCGAAGCAGCCGCGGTGAGCCGGTCGGAGAAGATAGAGGCGCTTCAGAAGGAGCGGGACGAATTGGAAGATCGGCTCTTGCGCATGGCGGCTGAATTTGATAACTACCGAAAGCGGACGGCCCGGCAGCAGGAAGAAAATGTGAAATGGGCAGCGGAGGAAACTGTCCGGGAGCTGCTCCCGATGTTGGGAAGTTTCAAACGGGCCATGGCGATCGAACCACCTGAGGAAAACGATCCCTTCCGGGAAGGGATCGAGCAGATCTACCAGCAGTTGAATGATGCCTTTGGAAAGATCGGGCTCAGGGTCGTGGAAACCGTGGGGCATCCTTTTGACCCGACGGTTCACGAAGCCGTGATGGGTATGGAGACAGACGAGTATCCGGAGGGAACCGTTATTGAGGAGATGGAAGAAGGCTATCTCCTCAACGGCCGACTGTTGCGTCCGGCGAAAGTGATCACAGCAAAGGCAAAGAGGGCTGCGCAAGAGGCCGCGCAGACGGAACCGGCGAAGGAAGAAACGGAAGGCGACTAAGCCCAGAGGAGATTTGTGAATGTCCAAGGTAATCGGAATTGATCTCGGAACGACCAATTCCTGTGTGGCGGTGATGGAAGGGGGCGAGGCGGTCGTCATCCCGAATAACGAGGGCGGCAGGACGACACCCTCGGTGGTCGCATTTACGAAGGATAACGAGCGGCTCGTGGGAACGGTTGCGAAACGCCAGGCCGTCACAAATCCCGAGAACACAGTGTTTTCGATCAAGCGATTCATGGGCCGCCAACACAGCGAGGTCGGTGAAGAAGTTCAACTCGTTCCGTACGAAGTTAAGGCGAACGAATCGGGAGACTGCCAGGTCGAAGCGAAGGGAAAAACATATCGACCGCCCGAAATCTCGGCCATGATCCTCCAGAAGATGAAAGAAACCGCGGAAGACTACCTGGGTTCCAAGGTGACCCAGGCGGTCGTCACCGTCCCGGCCTATTTCAACGACTCACAGCGCCAGGCCACGAAGGATGCGGGAAAGATTGCCGGGTTGGAAGTCCTCCGGATCATCAATGAGCCGACGGCAGCCTCGTTGGCGTATGGCCTGGACAAGAAAAAGGACGAAAAGATAGCGGTTTACGATTTGGGAGGCGGGACCTTCGACATCTCGATTCTGGAACTGGGAGATGGAGTCTTCGAAGTCAAGGCCACCAATGGGGACACGCATCTCGGCGGCGATGATTTCGACCAGCGCGTTATCGACTGGATCGCCGACGAGTTCAAGAAGGATCAGGGCATCGACCTGCGAAAGGACCATATGGCCCTGCAACGGCTGAAGGAAGCGGCGGAAAAGGCGAAGTGCGAGCTCTCCTCCGCACAGACGACGGATATTAACCTGCCTTTTATCACGGCGGACGCGAGCGGGCCGAAGCATCTCAACCTGACGCTGACGCGATCGAAACTGGAACAGTTGGTTGACAACCTGGTCGAGCGGACGGTGCGGCCCTGCCTCAGGGCATTGGAGGACGCGGGGTTCACTTCCGGAGATATTGATGAAGTGATCCTGGTCGGTGGCCAGACGCGGATGCCGGCCGTCCAGGGCAAAGTGAAGGAACTGTTCGGCAAGGATCCGCATAAAGGGGTGAACCCGGACGAGGTGGTGGCGATCGGCGCGGCAATTCAGGGAGCGGTGCTGGCGGGCGAAGTAAAGGATGTGCTTCTGCTCGATGTCACACCGCTCTCGCTGGGGATTGAGACCCTTGGAGGCGTGAGCACTCGTCTTATTGATCGCAACACCACCATCCCAACAAAAAAGAGCCAGGTTTTTTCCACAGCTTCGGACAACCAATCCGCAGTCAGCATTCACGTGCTCCAGGGAGAGCGTGAAATGGCCGGCGATAACCGGACCCTCGGCCGGTTTGACCTCGTGGGTATTCCTCCCGCTCCGAGAGGGGTGCCGCAGATCGAGGTGGCATTTGACATCGATGCGAACGGCATTGTGCATGTTTCAGCCAAGGACATGGCCACGGGAAAAGAGCAGTCGATCCGGATCGAAAGCTCGAGCGGGCTGTCCGAAGACGAGATCAATCAGATGGTTAAGGAAGCGGGGTCCCACGCAACCGAAGATAAGGAACGGCGAAAGAAGGTCGAGCTTCGCAATGAGGCGGAAAACCTGACTTATGCAACAGAGAAAAGCTTGAAGGAATACGGCGAAAAGCTTTCCGAGGAAAAGAAGAATCACGTCGAGGAGGCAATCGCCGACTTGAGAAAGAAGCTGGAAGGAGACAACACGGACGAAATCGAAGCCGCCATGCAGCAGCTCAATGAAGTCTCCGGGAAACTTGCCGAGGAGATGTACCAGCAGGCGGCCCAGGAGCAGGCTACGGATGAGGAATCGGTTAAAGAAGAAGCCGGAGACGAGAAGCCGGCAGAAGGGGATCCGGTTGACGCGGACTCCCAGGTTGTGGACGAAGAAAAGAAGGAAGAGGATTAGCCAGTCGGCTCAGCAGAAGCCCTTCAGTAAACGCAGGGCAAGCTGTCGCCTTCCCGGCGTCATTAACCTATGGCAGTGAAACGGGACTATTACGAAGTTCTGGCTGTTTCCCGCGATGCGGACACCGACGCGATCAAGAAGGCGTACCGCAAGCTGGCCCAGAAATACCATCCCGACCGCAACCCGAACGACAACTCTGCGGAAGAGAAGTTCAAGGAAGCGTCGGAAGCCTATCAGGTTCTCAGTGACGCCGAGAAGCGGTCCGCCTATGACCGGTTCGGTCATGATGGGATGCGGATGGGAGAGGGATTCAGCGGATACTCGACGGGTGGTTTCGGTTTTGACGACCTGTTTGGCGACATTTTCAGCGAAATTTTCGGCGGAGGAAGTCCCAGAACGCGAACGGCTCCGCAACAGGGCGCGCACCTGCGGTGCGATGTCAGTATTTCCCTCAAGGAAGCCGCAACGAGCTGCGAAAAGAAGATGGCCGTCCGGCGGCTGGATGTGTGCGGGGAATGTCAAGGCTCAGGCGCCCGGTCCGGGACGGCCCGGAATACCTGCACGGTCTGCGGCGGGGTAGGCCAGGTCCGGCGTACACAAGGTTTCTTCAGTGTCAGCCAGGCATGCCACTCCTGCCGGGGACAGGGGACGATTCTGGAGAGTCCGTGCCGCCGCTGCGGAGGCGATGGCCGGGTGCATGTGGAGCGGGAGTTGAATATTCGGATTCCGGCAGGAGTGGAGACGGGTTCGCAGTTGCGACTTCAAGGAGAGGGAGAATCCGGAGTGCGCGGGGGCAGCCGTGGCGACCTATACGTCATCATCAATGTGCTGCCGCACAAAATCTTCAAACGCGCGGGAAATGATGTGATGTGCGATGTCCCCATCAGTTTTCCGCAGGCGGCCCTGGGCACTGTGATCGAAGTGCCCACCCTTACCGAGAAGGCACGGGTAACCATTCCGGCAGGCACCCAGTACGGGGACATCGTCAGGCTTCGGGACCAAGGGATAAAACATCTGCACGGCGCGGGACAAGGTGATCAACTTATCCGGATCCTCGTGGAAACGCCGCGCAAACTGAATGATCGGCAAAGGGAACTTCTCAAGGAACTCGCCGAGTCAACCGGCGACGACGTTTATCCTCAAAGTCGAAATTTCTTCAACAAAATCAAAGACTTGTTTGAATAAACTGATATGAGCGAAGCATTGCCGGGCGAGCTGCCACGCTTTTTTGTTTCTCCAGAACAAATCCAAGGGAAAGAGGTTGCGATCACGGGGCAGGATGTCCGGCACATCCGGAATAGCCTCCGGCTGAAGCCTGAGGATGAAGTCCTCGTACTCGACGGGAGAGGCGCCGTGTACAGAGTTCTCCTCGAATCGGTCGAAAAGGCTCATGTCGTTGGGACTATTCAAGAAAGCTTCAACGGGCGAACGGAAGATCTCGCGCAAGTACGCTTGATCCAAGGGATCCCTAAGGGGAAAGAAAAAGCGGAATCCATTATTCGTAGTGCGGTTCCCCTTGGAGTGTCGGCGATCGACTTTGTGCTGACCGAGCGATGCGTCCCACTCCCGAAGGAACGGGGCGTGGAGACTCGTCTCGCGCGATGGAATCGGATTGCAACCGAAGAAGCCAAGGTGGCGCGGCGACTGACGCTCCCAAGAGTCGGTCTTTTCCCCTCTCTGGAGGAAGCCCTGGCGAAGTTGGATCCGAACGGAAGACTCCTGGTCGCCTGGGAAGAAGCGGACAAAGGCTTCAAAGAAGTGGTTGGGGCGGAGCAAGAGCCTCGAGGATCCTATACACTGTTGATCGGTCCCGAAGGCGGGTTGACGCAGGAGGAAGTCACTCTTGCGGAAGAACATGGCGGCAGGCCTTTTTCAATGGGATCTCACATCTTTCGAACCGAATTGGCGGGAACCGTCGCAGCAACACTCCTCCTTTACGAACTGGGGGCGCTTAATTCATAAAGATGCGAACTTATTTCATCAAGACTTTCGGCTGCAAGGTGAACTTCTCTGACTCGGAAGCGATCTCGGAGCGGCTGCAGGAGCAGGGAATGGTTCCCGCCAGCCATGCCGAGGACGCCGATCTCGTCATATTCAACACGTGCACTGTGACGGCGACGGCGGATCGGAAGGTGAAGAAGTCAATCCGGTCGGCCAAACGGCGCAATCCCGACGCCCATGTGGTCATCACGGGTTGCCTTGCCGAGCGGGACCCGGAGTCACTGATGTCCCTGGGAGAGGTCCTGCGCCCGCGCGACGATACGGCGTGGGAGAATCTCATCAATCGATGCTGTGAACGCGCGGCCGGTCCGGCCATCCCTGTCCGCTCGCGGACGCGGGCCATGTTGAAAATCCAGGAAGGCTGCCGGGACATGTGCCGGTACTGCATCATTCCCTATGTCCGAGGCGGACTTTGGAGTATGCCGCCGGAGGAGGTGGTCGGCCGAATCAGAACGTATGTCAGCGAGGGAATCCGCGAGGTGGTCCTTTCGGGAATCCATTTCGGATACTACGGTCGTGACTTGCGGGAAAACCTCTCTAACGGATCCGCGCCATTGGAACATCTCATTGAAAAGATTCTCGATGAAACGGACGTGGAAAGGCTTCGCATCAGCTCCATTGAAATCCGGGACGTCACTTCGAACCTGATTCGGATCGCCGCGGCGAATCCCCGCGTGTGCCGGCACTTCCACATTCCTCTCCAGAGCGCGAGCAAAACGGTCCTGAAACGGATGGGCCGCCGATACGGACCGGAGAGGTTCCGCCAGGTCGTTTCACAGGCGCAGGAGAGGATGCCCGAAATCGCTATTACCACCGACCTGCTGGTTGGCTTTCCCGGAGAAACGCCCGGGGATTTCGAGGAAACTTACCGGTTTGTGGAGGAAACGGCGCTGGCACGGCTGCATGTTTTCCCTTATTCCGTGCGGCCCGGCACGCCTGCCGCGGAAATGGCCAATCCGGTCGATCGGGGCATTCGAGAGGAACGGGTCAACCGGCTGATACGTTTGGGCTCTGAACTCTCCGCACGGTTTCGGAAACGATTCCTGGGCACAACCATGGACGTCCTGTTCGAGTCCGAATCGAAGACAGACGGCACGGCGACAGGGCTGACATCCAACTACATACGCGTCCGCGTGTCTAGCGCAAACGGATCGCTTCAGAATCAGATTCTTCCGGTGAGGATGGGTGCCGCGGGGGATGACTGTCTTGAGGGAAATGTCGTATGAACAAGGATTCAAACAATAAGGAAGCCTGTCGAAAAAACGATCAATCCAAAGAGGATGAGGAGGATCTGGCTGCAATTGAGGAGCGGAAAGATGAACCAGATCTCAAGCTCGAGGATGTGATCAAGGATATGAAAAGACGCGGCAGAATATGAAATCACCTATGCGTACCAGATGGATAGAAGGGAAAAGATGGGGCAAGCCCCATCCTACATTGTTATTGGCTATTGGGCTTTTGGCCGTTTGCCTGTTCGGCTGCGCCAAGGACGACCGGACTCCGCTCATCGTCTACTCCACCCACGGGATCGACATGCTGGAGGAGTTCGAGAAACGATTCGAGGCGGTGGAGCCGGGAATCGATGTCCAGCTGCTTGACATGGGTTCCCAGGACGTGCTCGGCCGTATCCGCGCCGAGAAGCAGAATCCCCAGGCGGACATCTGGTGGGGCGCCCCCTCCGTCATCTTCTCCCGAGGCGCAGCCGAAGGGCTGCTGGAACCCTATCGGCCGACCTGGGCCGATCATGTCGCGCCGCAGTATCACGATCCGAATGACTTATGGTACGGAACGTTCAAGACACCCGAAGTGATCATTTTCAACTCTCAGGTTCTAACCCGCGAGACCGCGCCGCAGGATTGGGATGATTTGCTCGACGAAAAATGGCGGGACAAAGTCATCATTCGCCATCCCCTCGCTTCGGGAACGATGCGCACGATCTTCGGGGCCATGATCTGGAGAGATTTCAGGCAATCCGGCTCGCCGGAGAAAGGTTTCCAATGGCTCCGGGGACTGGATGCCAACACGAAGGACTACGCTGCGGACCCGAACGTGATGATCATGAAGCTTTCCCGTCAGGAAGGGCTGGTCAGTTTATGGAATTTGACCGACGCGCTGCTGCAAAACCGGATCAACGGCTATCCCGTCGACTACATCGTGCCCAAGAGCGGGACTCCGGTCATCACCGACGGTATCGCCATTGTCAAAGGCGCTAAACGGACCGAGGCGGAGAAGTTCTACGAGTTCGTCAATTCCGTGGAGAGCCTGACCCTCCAGGCGGAGAAGTTTTTCCGCATCCCCACACGGGACGATGTGACAACCCTGCCCGACTGGCTGGCCGGTGTCGAGATTCCGGAAATGGAGATCGACTGGGAAGAATTCGGCAAGCAGGTCCCGGAATGGATGAGGTACTGGGACGAGAATATCAAGGGGCAGGGCGCTCGCAGCTAAGAAAGTGGGAATTGGTCAACCGATGAAAGACCAGGTCGTCGTTGCTTGGAAATCTCTCACAATCGCCCTGATTGTATGTACAGTAGTTTCATGTAAGGGACAGATAACGGGGAAAGTGACAGAGGATGGCCAGCCAATCCCGGATACAAGGGTTGCCATATTGACCCTTTCACGACCCACTTCAACAAAAACCGATGAACAAGGAGAGTATCAGTTTCACTCCGTCAACCGGGGCCGTCATTATCTGAAGGTACAGCTTGCTGACAGCGGAGACCTCACGAGGACTATGGCAAACATCTTCGACTTGGGGTTCGGTGAGACGAAAATTGTGGATTTCGAATTCGAAAAAGGGACGGGGGCAGTCCACGGTTCTGTAATCAACAAGGAGAAGCCGAACGCCGAAATCCCCGTGACTTTGGTTTATCACGGTTTTGGGCCCCCATTTGTTGACAAGTATTGGAAAACAAAGACCAATACAGAAGGGGACTTTATGATAGATGGTCTAACAGAAGGAGATTACCGAGTCTATGCGAGTTTTGGGCGTAACTTTCTCAAGGACACGCTAATCAGTGCCACAAGAGAGGTGACAGTCACTTCGGATCAAACCACGTCAATTGATTTTCGTGATTTCCTGGGGTCATCGGTCGTCGAGGGACGTGTGACAAGGAAAGGGAAACCAATTTCCTATGCCAATGTCGATCTCGTGTCAACAAGTTCTGATCCCAGGATCAGAGCCGGCGAAGTTACAGATGAGAAAGGAGAATTCAGGATTCCCAATCTTCCTGAAGGGAGCTATGTACTGAGCGCGGAGTCGTGGGGATTCTGGGGGAACACCTATCGATCCCGCGATTACGAAATCACCATTTTTCAGGGTGAGACACTTCGGCGTGATATAGAACTAAGATAAGATTGATCCTTCAGCTTGCGAATCAGGTCGGCTGCGGCGATTCCTGGTAACCGCCGGCGTCAGCGCGTCTCTCGTTTAGAGTCTTCACAAACTCCTCTTTGTCCGCCCCCAACCTTCGACAGGCGCTCTCGATAGTAATCCCACGAGCCACGGTCTTCCTCAGCAGCGGGTTCTTGAGAGAAGTGAAGCCGCAGGCGATGAAAGTATCCAGGAGCGCAGGGTATTTGTCGAGGACCTCACCAACGAGATGATTGGGCGTGATCGGGGATCCGGCGGCGAGGGGGACTGAGATCCCGACCGTTTCCGTGACGGGCCGCACGCGGGCGCGCCCGGACATGATCAACCAAAGATGTACGCCCCAGATTGCCAGACCGGTCACTTCCAGGAGCCCGCTGATTCCTGCGATGGGGAAGGCCGCGCCCGTCAGGTCGGTCAGGGTCTGGAACCCGACACGAATAAAGCATCCGACGTTGATCAGGATAAACGGAGCCCAAAGCGGCGAGAGGGCCCGGACATCCACTCCCTTGAGAGTGGGGACGATCTTGGCCGCGACGCCGACGATCATCAGACTGATAAAACCGACGGTGATGGCGTGGCGCATAGCGCCGTAATAGGCGTGAGAGAAACCCATGTCGGCGGCGGCGCTCTCAGGCGCCATGATCGGGAGCAGCCCATACTGATAAGCGGGCAAGAGGACGAGCATCCCGAAGGAGATGAACAGCCAGACGTAGGCCGCGCGGAGAAACTTCAGGCTCCGGTCCACTTCATGCGCCTGGGAGAAAATGTGCCAGTCCCAGACGAGCATCGTCGCGCTGCCGACGAGCAGGAGCACCGACGTATACCACAGCCCGGCCCAAGCGTGACCGCTGGTTCGCATCGCCACCAGCCCGCACACTTCCCCGACGATGGCGGTATTGATCCAAATGACAGCCGCGATGCTCTTGCGTTGACTGGGGGCGGGAAGACTGTAGAAGTTATGGAAGATGCGTTGGCTGACACCGAAGATCATCAGCATGGCGAAGCCGTGGATCTGGATTTCCCGCATCGGGCCCTGCCAGGTGGCGACCAGCCCGAGTAGCTCTTCACGGCCTGGGGCAATCAGGGTAGCCCTCAAGTACAGCGTTCCGTAGACCGCCTGAATGACGAACCACACCAGGGAACTGATGATGTAATAGTCGTAGTATTCCAGCGGTTTTCCGGAAATGCGAAGCGTTTTCAGGATCAGCCAGACAAAAACAGCAATGGCGAATATCTCCAGGACCGCCGCTCCAACGACGGGCGTCCCGAGCGCGGGGAATGTAGGAGCTATCGGCTCCAACAGGGACCGGCAGATGATCCCGGCCAGCATCATCCACAAAGTGGCATATGCGAGGCGAGGATGGGGCAGCGAGGTATGTTTGAACCGGGGGAACGCCTGGTAAGCAAAGCCCATGACAAACAGGCCGACCCAGCCGAAAATCTGGGCGTGGCCGTGGGCGTTCACATCGTGCAGCCGAACGGCTGTAAAGGATCCGAGAAATCCGATACGAAGAAGGAGGTAAGCTCCCCATAGGGCGCCGAGAGTCAGAACCAGGACAATGCCCGACTTGAAAAAGGGCATATAAATCGTGTCGGCCAGTTGATCCCCTTGCTCGGCCGGTGGCGCCTCCGGCGGGGCCCCGGAAGTCAGCGCTTCCCGAATCTCCTGGAGCAGGCGGTCAATAGGAACATCGTGGGCCCGGGCGAAGAATTCGAGGGACTCCATCGGACCCGACTCCCCTCCGCAGCCTCGAAGGCCGTAACGGTCCAAGACGGGCCGGGCAGCAGGCGCGGCCAGAAGGAGGTCGGGAATCATAACCTTCTCATCGATCATTTCAGGCTGAATGGCATCAGATTCGCCGCTCATCTTGGCTTTTCTCCGCAGAGGGTTGAGATCCCGTCGGATGGTTCACCTTTCATAAACACCAATCTGGACATTAATGGTCAGGTATGGTGAAATATCATGTCAATATAACATTGATTTGGCTACGAATCACCTTTAAACTGAGCCTTCTTTCCGTTCGATTGAATTAAATGGAATCGAAAGAAGGCAGGCTCTCAGATACCTGGGAACAAAATGACAGACGAAAAGGCAACTCCGTTGAAAGAGGAAAAGAAGATAAAACTGAGTTCCCTTGAAGGCATCAAGGAATCGAGCGACGGGCTGATGGGTGAGATCCGTCAGGAGCTGGCCGAGGCGACAGCCAGTTTCAATAAGAATGATGCCCAGTTACTGAAGTTTCACGGGACGTATCAGCAGGACGACCGGGACGTTCGGAATGAACTTCGGAAGAAAGGCGAAGAACTCCGTTACATCATGATGATCCGGACGAAGAATCCGGGAGGACGGATGACGGCGGAGCAGTATCTTCTGCAGGATTCCCTCGCGGACCGATACGGGAACCGGACGTTGCGGATTACGACCCGGCAGGACTTCCAGTTCCATGAAGTCAAGAAAGAGAATCTGAAAAACGTCATCCACGAATTGAACGAAGGGCTCGTCACGACATACGGGGCGTGCGGGGATGTAGTCCGCAATGTAATGTGTTGCCCCGTGGCGGATCTTGACTCGCGTTATCCACAGGGGATGCAGGACCTGACACTCGAAATATCGGACCAATTTCTCCCCCAAACCACGGCCTATTATGAAATCTGGATGGATGGGAAGAAGCTCGGCCAGGTGGTCGATGCAGGCCACGAAGAGCCCATGTACGGCCCGACATACCTCCCGCGCAAGTTCAAGCTCGGCGTGGGAATGCCGTTCGACAACTGCATCGATATCTACACCCAGGACATTGGTGTAGAGGTCGTGGCTGAGGGAAAAGAAATGGTCGGCTTCAACCTGCTCGTGGGCGGGGGACTGGGAAGCACTCACAATCGCCCCCAGACCTACCCGCGTCTGGGCGACCGCTTCGGATTCGTCACGCCGGACCGGTTAATGCAGGTCCTGCAGACAATTGTGGAATTCCAGCGCGACGAGGGCGGCCGAAGCGACCGGAAACGGGCCCGGCTGAAATACGTGATGGACGACTGGGGCTTCGAGAATGTCCTGAAAGAGATCAACCGGCGGATCGGATTCGATCTGGGATCTCCCCGCCCCGCAACCGTCTATCAGGTCGAAGATCACCTCGGCTGGCACAGCGAGGCGGATGGAAACCATTGGTACGTCGGGCTGTGGATACCGAGCGGCCGGATTCAGGACAACGGATCCCTGCCCATGAAGTCGGGACTGCGAGAAATCATTAATGAGTTCAGACCGCAAATCCGCATGACTCCGCAGCAGAACATCGTGCTCGCACACATTCCGGCGGAAAAGAAGGATGCCGTCGCCGAATCCCTCGAGAAGCTCGGAATGGACAGCTTGATGTCACCGCGGAATCTCCACCGGCAAGCCATGGCCTGTCCCGCGCTGCCCACTTGCGGCCTGGCCCTGACAGAAGCGGAACGGGCGCTTCCGGGGCTGCTCAAGGAGCTGGAAGAGCTGGGTTACGGCGATGAGGATATCACGATCCGTATCAGCGGATGCCCCAACGCCTGCTCTCGCCCATCTACTGCAGAGATCGGTATCATGGGCCGCGTTTCAGGGGCGTTCAACTTTTATCTGGGCGGCGTTCAGGAGGGAACGGAACTGAACGCGCTTTTCAAGGAGAAGGTGCCGGAAGGCGAGCTGGCCGGAGAGATCGGGCGGTTGATTGATCTGTATCGCAGCGAAAGGAATGACGGGGAGGCGTTCGGAAAGTTCTGCAACCGCCTCGGTGTTGAAGAACTCCGAAGGAGAACGGAAGGAAACCACAGATGAACACAGATTAGTCTATACCCTGTAATATAGATCTCATGATCCTATCTGCGTCAATCTGTACTGCTCATGCTCAGTTTGCTGTTTTTCGCGAACATTTTCCTGGAAAGGCTGGACTCCCAATGTGTGAGCGAGATTGCTTCGTCGCGGAGTTTATCCTGAGCCTGCCGAAGGGCTTCTCGCAATGACGGGAGGAAAACTAGGAAGAAAAGCGTCATTGCGAGGAGCGAGTCTGCGAGCGACGCGGCAATCTCAATCTGTGAATATTTGCGTCATCTGCGGACCGGAGATATTTGGTTGCGGCTCCGGCGCGCTGGGTTCATCTGTGGTTCAAATATTGTGTGCCTCCGCTGGAGGAAAATCATAGGTATAATTCCATGAGTGGCATACCTCCCGGCCGGAAGGCCAGACGGCTGCTTCGGCGACAACGATTCGGAATCCTCTCGACTCATTCGGTCGAAGTGGAAGGCTACCCGTTTGGTTCCGTGACGCCGTACATGGTGGGCGCGGACGGGCAGCCGGTCATTTTGATAAGCACTCTGGCTCAGCACACCCGGAACATTCGCGACAATCCGAAGGTGTCGTTGACGATTCTCGATTTTCGCTCGGAGGATCCCCTGAAAGGGGGGCGTCTGACCTGGGTTTCCGAAGCGGAGGCCATCCCGTCATCGGACGAGATCGTGAAGCAGCGATATGTAAGTTATTTTCCGGATGCGAAAAACTATTTTAAGACCCATGGGTTTGTCTTTTACCGGCTGAGGCTGCACCGTGCGCGATTCATCGGCGGGTTCGGGGACATCCTCTGGCTCGACTCCGACGAGGTGCGAATGTCAAACCCCCTCGAGGAAGCCGAGGAAAGGATCCTGGATCATATGAATCAGGATCACGCCGACTCCCTCGCGGATTGTTGCCGCAAATTGAAGGGAATGGATGTTAAATCGGTTCGGATGGTTGGTATCGATGCGGACGGCTTCGACGCGCGCGCTGACGGAACGCTTGTTAGATTCGAATTCGACACTCCGGCGACTACGGCGGAAGCCGCGAGAGAAGTCCTTGTGAAAATGGCTCGGGAAACCGCCGTGCCCGGTTGAGCAACCGCCTGAAAAGAGTCCGACGTCTCAGCGGGAGCTTCGCCCTCCCATGCCGCCTCGAAAAAGGGATTGAGGGAGGGCGAGGCTCCTGCCGAGCCGCCCAGAAATGTCCTATTTTCTCTGCAAAGGTAATTAAATGAGATGCAAGAACCTATCGATTCCGATCCCCTCGGCAACTCCCCCTTCTTGAAGGCCTGCCGGAGAGAACCGACTCCCTATACGCCGATCTGGCTGATGCGCCAGGCGGGAAGGTATATGCAGGAGTACCGGGAACTGAGAGCAAAGGTCTCCTTCCTCGAACTTTGCAAGAACCCGGATCTCGCTGCTGAGGTGGCGGTCCATGCGGCCGAGCGCCTGGGGGTTGATGCCGCGATCATCTTTGCGGACATTCTTCTCATATTGGAGCCGATCGGGCTGGACCTGGAGTTTGTCGTGGGGGACGGACCTGTGCTGCATAACCGGCTCCGGGATGGTTCCGAGATCGACCGGCTGAAAGAAGTGGATCCGGATGAATCTCTCCCTTTTGTGTTCGAAACGGTGAGGAAGACCCGCGCCCAGCTAAAGCCGGACACGCCTCTGATCGGTTTTTCCGGAGCACCGTTCACCCTGGCGTCTTATATGATCGAAGGGGGCGCCTCCCGGGATTTTCGCCACACCAAATCTTTTATATTCCGCGATCCCGGCGCGTGGAACGCCTTGATGGAACTATTGAACCGGGCTGTGACCAAGTATTTGAACGGACAGATTGCAGCGGGAGCGCAGGCCGTGCAAATTTTCGACAGTTGGGTAGGTTGTCTCAACGTTTCCGATTACCAAGAATACGTTCTTCCGCATATGCAGCGGCTAATCCGGGGGATTACGCCTGGAAGTCCGGTTATCCATTTCGGAACAGGAACTGCGGCGCTTCTTGATTCGATGCGCGACGCCGGCGGAGAGGTGATCGGGTTGGACTTTCGCGTTAAACTGGGCGAGACATGGGCCAAACTGGGCGACGTGGGTGTTCAAGGCAATTTAGATCCGTGTGTGCTTTATGGGGAACGCGACTTTATTAAGAAGAAGGCTTGGGAGATTCTCGACCAGGCGAAGGGTCGGAATGGGCATATTTTCAATCTCGGACATGGAATTCTGCCCACCACTCCTGTCGATAACGTAATAGCTCTTGTCGAGTTTGTGCATGAATACCAGCAATCGAGGTAGCGCAGGCGTCCCGCCTGCAGGTTATGGGCAAGATGCCCACACCACCCGATCCCTTCTGTGCAACTCAGGTGAACGCCCGGATGGATGCAAAAAAAGTTGTTGTCATCGGCGGAGGAATGACGGGTCTTGCCGCCGCGTACCGGCTCCACAAGGATGCGCGTGAAGCGGGTGTGTCTCTGGATCTCACTCTGCTCGAAAGGGCAGAGCGCATCGGCGGAGTCATTAAAACCTCGAAGGGGGAAGGATTCCTGCTCGAGGAGGGACCGGACTGTTTCGTGTCGAACAAGCCTTGGGGGGTGGAGCTGTGCAAGGAACTGGGAATCGACGGGGAGCTGATTGGCACGAATCCCCAGCACCGCCGCAGCTTTGTCGCGAAAGACGGGACGCTCTATCCGGTTCCTGAAGGCGTCTACCTGATGATCCCGTCTCGATTCTGGCCCCTGGTGACGACGCCCCTGATCAGTCTTCGAGGGAAGCTCCGAATGGCCATGGACCTCTTTATCCCTACCAAAAAGGATGCCGGGGACGAAACCTTGGAGAGTTTCGTAACGAGGCGGCTGGGGAAAGAAGCCCTGGTCCGGCTGGCCCAGCCGATGGTCGGCGGGATTTATGCCGCGGATCCGAAACGCCTGAGCCTGAAAGCGACTATGCCCCAGTTCCTGGAAATGGAACAGCAGCACGGAAGCCTCATTCGCGCCATGCTGAAACGCCGGAAGGAAATGGGGGGGTCGCGGGCCGACGAGGGGACTCCGAGCGGACCCCGCTATGGTCTCTTTGTCGCGTTCCGGAATGGGTTGCAGACCCTTATTGACGCGCTCGTCGCCGAGCTCCCGCCTGGTTCCGTTCAGCTTGGAATGCAGGTGGAAAGAGTTGCGTTTCTGCCCAACCGGCAACGGTGGCAAGTCAGGACCCAGGGTCATGAAGACCTGGAAGCTGACGCCGTCTGTATCGCTGTCCCGGCGCCTGCGGCTTCAACACTGCTGCGCGAGTTGAATTCCGAGATTGCGGATCTCCTGTCCGGGATTTCCTACACCTCCTCGGCCATTGTGAACGTTATTCACCGGCGGGAGGATGTGGGTCATCCGCTCGATGGGATGGGGTTTGTCGTCCCGGCTCACGAAAACCGGTCCCTGATGGCGTGCTCCTTCAGCAGTGTGAAGTTCGAAGGCAGAGCGCCGGAAGGACACGTCCTCCTTCGGGCCTTTGTCGGAGGGGAATTACACAGGGCCCAATACGATCTGCCGGATGAAAAGCTTTTGGAGGCTACCTTGAAGGACCTCGCCGACTTCCTCCAGATCAGCGGACAGCCGCTTCGCGTCGAGATAAGTCGTCACCCCCACGCGATGGCTCAATATCATACCGGACACCTCGAAAGAATTGAGAAGATCGATAGAATAGCCGCGGAGTTTCCCGGATTTGCCCTCGCGGGCAACGCCTATCGCGGCGTAGGGGTCCCCGATTGCATCCGCAGCGGGAACCAGGCTGCAGACACCCTTCTGAAGTCCCTCCAAACGGTCTCTTCCACCTGAATGGCCGATAGGCAATTAAAAAGGGCTCTTCCAATCGGAAGAGCCCTTGACAAAGCGCCTCGCTTCTAATCCAGCACGAGGCTGGTCGATGTGTCGGTAATTCCGCTGATTCCTCGGACCTGATTCACAATGTTGGTCAGGATTTCATCGTAAGTGGCCCCTTGGACCGCGGCGATGACGTCTTGATCTCCTGTGGTCAAGTCGGCGGATTGGACGAAATCCAGTTTCTCTAGCGCGTCCCGAACTTCCTTCTCCGTTCCAGGTGAGACACAGATCCGCAGATATGCTCGTGCCATGTCACATCACTCCTTTCCGGATAGGACCGGCCAAGTCCAAAACGGTTCCCGAAACCAATGGTGGGATTCCCCACCTCCCACTCTTATGTTAACAAGGGTGTGCCAAGGAACTCAACAGAAACCGCCAAGAAATGGACGATTTCTCGTCTATTTTGTCCTCCAATGTCCGGAATCCGCCTTTGCCTGAAATGGAGTGCGGAAGATGAAAGGTGCCCGAAATGGGCCTCTGTGAACTCGGGAAGAAAAGGCAGGTGGAAGATTCAAGTTGCTGTTGTTTCAAGAGTTGTGAATCTCTCCCCCGCTGTTCTATGTTGGGCATGTCAAATGCATTGGTTATTAGAAGAAATACTGAGTACACCTCTCCAGAGATAAGTGAACAATTAACGGAGCGTCGGTTTTGGTTCATTGTTGCCCTGAAGGGGCAAACGAGAGTAGCCGGGGGTGGAGCGAAGCGGAACCCCCGGTAAGTGTCCCGATTATTCTTTCCGCCCCGGTTCAGCCGTCGCAGCTGCTTTGGCGAAGTCGGCAGGGGCGGACGCACAGGATGGAGTGTCATGAGCAATAACCTCGGCAATAACGGTCTCGTGCGCCCCTCCGGGGCGCGGGAAGGGATGCATCGCGGACCTGGGGTTTCGTTCGCCTGCGGCGAACTACACCCCAGGCTACTTGCGTATGCCCCTCCGGGGCGGTCGAACCGCTTAAGACATCCCTTGGAGCGCATTCTCATCACATTTACAACGGTTTGTACACTCATCTGTCCGGAACTGTACCGAGAACCTACCAAAGAAAGGATGATACTTAAATGAAAAGGTGGAGTAAACGAATGGTAACCGCGGCGCTGGTGGTCGGCGCCTTGTTTTATCTGACCGCGGTCACGTGGAACGACGTTCCAGTGACAGCGGCTGAAAACCGATCCTCAGAAAGTGATCCCGTTGCCACGCTGAAGGCCATGAGCGATGGATTCGCCCAGGTTGCAGAGAAGGTCCTGCCTTCTGTGGTGAGGATCAAAATGACCAGGGTGATTCCCGAGCGTCGTTTAAGACGCCAGAGGTTCGGGCCGTTCGGGTTTGACCTTCCTGTCCCGGAAATACGCCAACGGGCGCAAGAAGGTCAGGGGTCAGGCTTTATCATCAGCGAGGACGGCTACATCCTGACCAATAACCACGTCGTTGCAAAAGCCGACGCCCTGAAAGTGATTATCCCCGGAGTTGGGGAGTACTCGGTCGACAAGGAAGATGTGCGGACCGATCCGCTCACTGAACTGGCGATAATAAAGATAGATGCGACAGGGCTTCCAGCGATCGACCTAGGGGACTCGGACAAGCTCCGAGTCGGAGAATGGGTACTGGCAATCGGAAATCCCCTCGGGCAGGAACAGACGGTGAGTGCGGGAATTATCAGCGCTCTGGGAAGGAACCCGCATATAATCGAGGACGGTCAGGCTTACGAGAACCTGATTCAAACCGATGCAGCCATCAATATGGGGAACAGCGGCGGGCCTCTTGTCAATCTTGAAGGAGAGGTTGTGGGGGTGAATTTCGCAATTATGACGCCAAACCGATTCAGCCCCGGCAGCGTCGGAATCGCTTTTTCCGTCCCTATCAACACCGCCAAAGAGATCATGGAATCGCTCATCTCGACAGGTAAAGTGGAGAGAGGGTATCTTGGAGTTGGAATTCGGACCCTCGATCCGAACCTGGCGGAGGTCTATGCAGCCAGAAGCGGCGTCAAGGGGCTCAAAGGGGCCATCGTGATGAGCGTGGAGGAGGATAGCCCTGCCGATGAAGCCGGGCTGCAGGTTGAGGATATCATCACCGAGTACAACGGAAAGAAGGTTGAAAGCGATTCCCAATTGAAATGGGAAGTTGGGAGAACCCAGCCCGGATCGCGTGTTCGTCTCGCGGTTCTCCGAGATGGCGAAGAAAAGAGGCTCAACGCCCGGATCGGGGAATTGGAATCGAGAGGAGCGATATTGGTTTCGCAGACCGAAGACAAGGAAGCGGTGGATTTGGGAATAGATGTCAGGCAGGTGACGGAAGAGCTGGCGGAATTCGCGCGGCTGGATGAGGCGAAAGGCCTTGAGGTGACTTCCGTGGAAGTGGGCACGCTGGCGCACTTTGCGGGATTAGAACGCGACGATATCATCTTGGAAGTGGAGTGGAAACCTGTGAACAGTATCCGGGACCTCAACAGAGCTCTCCGAGGCGCACCTGCGGGGAGACCCGCCCATTTCAGAATTCTCCGCCCCGGCAGGAACCAATACCAGCTTATGTTCCTGGCCGTCCCCCTCGGGTAGATTCCCCCAAAAGTGAAGGCTGAGATGAGCCCCGTCCAATGACGGGGCTCGTTTCTTATGGGAACTTGGAGGGCTTGTGGCCGTTCCGACGCGCGTGGTTTATCTTTTGGCAGGCTTCGCTCGCAGTTATAATGAAGCACCATGGAACATCTTCTGATCGACGGCTACAACATGATTTTTTCCGACATGGAACTGAACCGCCTGGCTCGGCACAACCTGGAGGCCGGCCGGACCCGGTTCCTGGAATACCTGAGAAGCTACATGGCCTCCAAGAAGGTGCGGGCGACCGTCGTGTTTGATGGGCAAATGGGAATGCTGGCGCCCGATGACATTTCGGGCCGTCACCTGAAAGTTGTGTTCACTGAAGGAGAATCCGCGGACGAATACATTGTCCGGCGGGCCAGGAGATCCCGCCGATCCGAACAGCTTATTGTAGTCACGTCAGATCGGGCGATCCTGCAGGAAGTGCGCGCGAAGAGTATTCCGACCCAGACCGCTTCCCCCTTTTGGAAACGGATCCGGCAGACAGTCCCACAGAGGAAGCAACAAGTGAAAGAGATTACGTCGCAGGAGGAGATTGAATACTGGCTGAAGCAGTTCGGGGATGAGTCACATCCGATCGACGATCTGCCGTTCTGGGACAGTGAAGAGTCCGTTTGAGGGGAGCTCCCCTACCCCATCGTCATGGCGACGATTGGATTCGTTGCAGGTCGATTCTATTCCAAATTGCCGGAAAGATTCGAAACTTCCCGCGGCCTCCCCTCTACTCCCTCCAAATCTTAGGCAGATTCTTCTCGATTTCAATTTCGTCGAAATCCCGACTTTTCCGACTGCCGACTTCCCGGACCCACTCCGCCATCGGGCGAAGGCCCTCGGGGAGATCGGTTGCCGCCTCGCAGCCGAAAATCCGTTTCAACTTCTCATGGCTGCAGTAGGCTTCTTTGGCCTCAGCGCGAGGCGGAAGGTATCGAATTTCCGGGTCGGCATTCATGGCGCGGGCCACTTCCCGGGCGAGCTCGTTGACCGTGTACGGTTTTTCCGCCCCGATGTTGAAGGTCTCGTTGAGGGCCTTCGGCTCAAAGGGAGCGCGGGCAATGACGGGCGAGATGTCCCTGATGTAACTGAAGGCGCGGGCCTGTTCTCCATCTCCAAATACGGTGAGGGGCCTGCCCATCATAATCTGGTTCATGAAAATGCCGACAACATTTCGATACTTGTCCCCAATGTTCTGGCGTTCTCCGTAAACATTATGAGGCCGAAAGATTACATGGTCGAGACCGAACAATTCGTGAGTAACGGCCAACTCCCTTTCAACGGCCAGTTTGGCGATGCCATAAGGGTCCTCCGGCTCAGGGATCGTCTCCTCGGTCATGGGAACGGGCGCCGATCCGTAGACAGCGATGGAAGAAGTGAAGACGAAGCACTTCACTCCGTGGTTCACGGCCAGGTTAATGAGATTCACGCTGCCGATTAGATTGTTGTTGTAGTTGAACCGCTTGATGAAATGGCTTAGCCCTTCGGCGGCATAGGCGGCAAGATGATAGACGTATTCGAACCGGTGCTCTTCGAACAGACGCGTCAGCAAAGAAACATCGAGGATGCTCCCTTCGACGAAATGAGTCTTGTCGTTGACGTTTTCCTGAAAACCCCCGCTGAGATCGTCCAGCACGACCACCTCGTGCCCGAGATCGATGAGGTCGTCAGTTATGTGAGACCCCATGAAACCGGCGCCACCGGTCAGCAGTATCTTGGCCATTATGATTCCCTGTGGAGAAAATCAGCCGGAACCGATCGCAATCCGCCACAATCCTGTCCGTCTTGGGTAAACAAGGAAGGAACTTGCACAAAGCGAGAGCGGAGCCCTTCCAACCCCTCCGAACATATAACCGGTCAGGTCACTCCTCGTGGCGTTCTTTCGCGATGTGCAATAAGCGAGGTGAACGAGCCAGCGAACCCGCAACCAGCGCCGTGAGTAGGAAAAGAATGGAAACACCCTCGCGATTTCCCGCTAACAGGGTTATGACCGGCCGGTAGACGACGGCGCGAATTACCGAGGCTGTTGCTTCGCTCCTCAGAGAGGTCTCGATCTGGTTCTCCGTCTGGCGACTGTAATACAGAGCCGAAAGGATACCGCCGGCGCGGGTGTTAACCAACGTGGCATCACGGAAGTTGCGGATCTGCCCGAGAGATGGGACAGAGATTCCGGCAGCCGCCTGGGGTCCGTAGTTGACGGTGACAGGTCCGTTGTCTTTCCCCCTGTTATCGCCCTCACCCTCTCCGCCTTCACCTTCGCCCTCACCCTCTCCGCCTTCACCTTCATCCTCACCCTGCAATTCGGCTTCCACTTCGCCTTCGATCTCGCCTTCTACCCCACCTTCCTGTTCGCCTTCTGCTTCCGCCTCGACCTCGCCTTCGAACCCTTCGGGGAAATCCCCTTCGCCTTCCACTTCGATTTCCCCATCGATTTCACCCTCGCCTTCCCCTTCACCGCCGTCTGCTCCCTGGCCAGGCTCGAACAGGATCGACATTCCGTCCTGAATAAGTCCCGGCTCATCGAATCCGAACTGAACACCGCCTGTACCGTTCTCGTTCTCGACTCCGACCGTGGCGCTCGAACCATCCGATCCAGCACCACTCATCGACAAGTAATTAAATTGAATATCGCCGGTTTCCTCATACAGGATGACTTCAAAGGTCAGTTGTGCACTCGGATTATCGAAGAGGGCCATGTCGTCCCACATCACGACGAAACGGCGGCTAGGCGCATTCCCCAGGGTCTGGAAGAATACGCCGGAGCCGGCCCGCTCCGGAACAAGATCGTCCCAGAAAGGCGCGAGAGTGCGATTCGGAAAGCCCAGGGAAGGCATGGGAGAGTTCTCCCACGCGAAAAGGTCTCCCAGGCGGTCCGTGAAGCTCAAATAACCGTTGGAACTCACTCCCACCTGAGAGAAAAATTCCGTCCCATTGAACTCAAACGAAAACCCGATGGGAATGATATCTCCCTCATCATCGCCGGCCCCCCCTGTAGGGATATTCGCCCGGGTGCCGGACGCGCTCACATCCTCGAACCCAAAGGGAATTTCTCGCCCGTCCTGATAGTTAATGGGGAGGATGGGCTGGAGGATTCCGCGATCCGTAAGGACCTGGTCAATGACCAAAGTATTCGCCCCCTCGAACAGCGATTCATCCGCATCGAGAAACGCCAGCCCCATCTCGAAAAAGCTGGCGTTGGGTTGAATAAAAAAATGGGCGCCAAAGTGATCGCTGAGGACCGTTCTCCTCGCCTGGTCGTCTCCACCGAGCTGTTGGAAGATCTCCCAGATAGCGCCGGACCAGATCTCCCCGTCTGCGTGGACCTGACCGACCAAATCGTCCGGATATACCTTCGTTCCGTCCACTCGTCTGAGACAAGGCGGATCGTCGAAGCCGAATGCTGTGGCGTCCCAGTCCGCCACGCAGGCATCCTGGAACCCACCGCTGAAGGCCGTAAGATAAATGGCAGCCAGGAGGTCGCCGAAACCTTCCCCAAGGGCTCCAGACTCCGCACTTTGGCCGAATCCGGGAACTTGGTTGTCCTGAATGGAATGGCCGTATTCATGAATAATGACTTCCGCGTCCTCCGCGTCATCGACCCCGCCCGGCCCAAATTCGATCCAGCCCAGACCTGAGGGGAAACCAGCGTAAAAAGAGTTGTCCTCGCCGTCAACCCCGTGGGGGTCGACAGCGATCGGGCGGTTATTGACATTATTGAATCCAATTTCCTGAATGAACCGTTGGACGCGATCGATATGAAAATACACCATGACCGCCTCGAATCGCGCATCCTCCCGGTCATATATGAAATCCGGATCGGTTTCCTCTGGAAGAGTGGTTACCGGATTGCCCAGCTCGCGAATGGCAACATGGGGACCCTCTAACTTGAAAGGCCCAAGGGCCGGGGTATTGAGCTCCAGAAGGGTGACGTCCGAGTAGGCCTCCTGAGGGACGGCGTCGGCCGAATCGTTCTGATCTTCCAGTGTATTGTCCATCAATGCCACAACGGGGCTCGGATCAAAGACGCTCCCGGTTCCATCGGTTTGATATCGGAGGAGGCTTCGGGTGTCAACAATTTCTCCCGTTTGCGCGTCTACTGAGATTCGAACGACGTCACGCTTCGGGCTCATTATGTCCAGGACTACCTGGTAGGCGAGCCGATAGCCTCTCTTCCCGTAGTAGATGGCCTGCGAGATATCCGGATCCTGCCGCAATTCGATATCCGGGCCGGCCGCTGATATGGCCTTCGATACACCGTCGTCGAGGGAAATGACAGGAGTCAAATCCGCAGCGACGGAGGGATCGAAAGAGGATGAAACCATCATCATCCGCAAATCCTTGTCCAGGTGAACCGTGTATCGACACCCCTCAACAAGAACACCGTGGTAGACCTGGCGGTAACGGAGGTGGTGGCCGAATGGAGATTCGTGTTCGGAGGTCAGCTCCAGTTCGTCCGCCTGCCTGATGCCAAAGAGGCCTCCGTATCGCTCGGTGAATTGCTCTGCCGCAGCGACGGGCGATGCGCCGAGCACTTCCGTCCTCGCACCTCGGAGCGACCCGGGACGGCCGGTCTGCGGATTCAACCGCACCTCCCAGGGACCATCATTCTGTAGCTGCTGGAATTCAGCCAGAGCGGCTTCAGGCGAAAGGGCGGAAGAAATCTTGGCAGGCCCCTCTCCGAAAGCCTCTAAGGCATTAATTGACAACAGGATAGAGATCGCGGCGAGGATTGGGATACGGAAGTGGATCGAACCTATCTGATGCGACATTTGATCTTCTCCCCCGAGTGAATCCAACGAGTCACTGTTTCCGACGAGCTAACGTTGTTCCTCATCCGTAATTATGCTCCATTCAGCGGCGATTTGCGAGAATTTGACGCAAATTCTAGCACTGTGGCGCCGGATTTCGGGGGATTTTCTCTGGGGCCATTGTCTGATCCGTCGCCAATAATGTGAGCACTAACGCAGCCTACTCCCCCATGACCTTGATGATGGCGCGCTTGCGGCGCCGGCCATCGAACTCGGCGTAGTAGATTTGCTGCCAGGGCCCCAAATCGAGGCGCCCGTCCGTAATGGGCACGATAACTTCATGGTGAATGATCAGGCTTTTCAAGTGCGAATCGCCGTTGGTTTCGCCGGTTCGGTGGTGGCGGTAGTCATCCCGATATGGCGCGAGTCCTTCCAGCCATTCGTCGATGTCGGCGATCAGGCCGGATTCCGCATCGTTCACATACACCGCAGCGGTGATGTGCATTGCACTGACAAGCACCATCCCTTCTTTGACCTTGCTTTTCCGGACCGCGCTCTCAACTTTGTCGGTAATGTTGATGTACTCCCGGTGCTTCTTGGTATTGAATTGCAGATACTCCGTCGCAAATTTCATTGTTGACCATCCTCCATTGATTCTTTCGACTCACAGAGTCATCGTGAAATTCATTACCACAAACTATACTGCACTCTCCTGTCTGCGTACAGAATTCCTCGTGCCGGCATGAAGCGATCCATATGCTTCCTGGTCACAGGGCCGGCTTGAAATCGATGGAACCTTCTATCAAGCCAGCCGGCAACCCAGCTTATTGATGTTCATGTTGCTAAAGACACAGCTCATGAGAGGTAGCGCAGGCATCCCGCCTGCCGGTCATGGGCCAAGGCCCATCCTACGATCGTGTTCCTTTAGCCGTGCGAAACTCAATAAATAGCCAGAGAATACAGCTTGACAGGATTTCGGAAATGTCGTAAACAAGGGGGCACTTTCCCGTATCGCGAACAGGTTACGGACTGCCGTGAGGCACGTTTCTTCTTTACTTGGAAACGGATTTGACCAGGGGCCCGCACATGAAAAGCGAGAAAGCTGAGGATCCTTCTCTGCCATCGCAGGTTCGGCCAGGCGAGGACAAGAAGCGGTGCTCATACACATTTTTCTCGGGGGATTGCTGCAGCTTCGAGGCCCCCGAAACGTCATCCTTGTGCTTCTGGCACGATCCCACTCCTGACAAGAATTCCCCCAAGGTAAGTCAGACGGTGGCCAAGTACGTCAGGAAAGGCGGCAATTTAGAGGGGTTCGTGCTGCGCGGAGTGAACCTTGAGTACGCCGACCTCTACAATGCCAAGTTGGCCCGAGCTGACTTGCGGGATGCGCGGTTTTACGGAGCAAGTCTTACCAACGCCCACATGTTTGGCGCGGATCTGCGCGGAGCAAGTCTATTCAAGACATGTCTCGTTGAAGCGAACCTCAAGGGTGCGGATCTCAGAGGAGCCAACTTGCTGAGCGCGAAACTGGACGGGGTGCTTATCGACGGTGTCAAATGGGGTCGCAATTATATTATTCAGAACGAAAAGGACGGGGACGCAGCGAGAAAGAAGGGGGATATTGAGGAAGCAAGGAAGAAATATAAAGAGGCCGAGGAGATTTACCATCGCATCCTGAACAACTACCGGGAATTTGGAAACCTTGTCGACGCGGGAAGCTTCTTTTACCGAGAAATGATAATGAAGAGGAAGCAGTTTCCCCTGTGGTCGGGCGGCAGGTTCTGGTCCTGGCTTGCGGACGCAATGTGCGGCTACGGAGAAAAGCCCATCCGGGTCATCCTGTCGTCACTCATCCTTATTGTGGTCTGCGCCATCATCTATTCGGTGACAGGAATTGCCGGTATCGAAGGCTACCCGGAAGGGCGACCCATCAGCATCTTCCAGGTTCTCCAGGGGGATGCGGCAAGGTTATTTCAAATTGCTGAGGGGGCCTCCAGTCCGGAAACCGGCTCGCAAGACAACGGTACTGACAAAGGGTCCTGGATAGAAGCGTTGAACATCTTTGAACACGGCCTGTATCTGAGCATGGTCACAGTCACCAGGACCAACATCGTGCTCGGCGACCTGCGCCCCAGCTCCGCGGGGGCCAGGATTGCCGCCGCAGAGGCATTCACCGGAACCTTCATGATGGCACTCTTTGTCTTGGTCTTCGGCCGCAAAATGATGCGGTGATCTGTCGTCGGACGTCAGTATGTGCCGTCGGCAGGTGAGGGGAAGGCAAGATGGAAGGCAACAATCATCTCGCCAGATGGGAACCATACCTATGTTGCCTACGGTGGAAGTGATTCCATCGGTATTTTCTCGCGCGAGCCGTGAATAGAAATACCGGTTGTCAGGAGGGAACGGCTGGAATGAGAATGCCCCCAAATGGGGGCATTTTGATTTAGAATTATAGGGAAATATCCCGAACGACACTTGACCCTGTCGATTGCCATGTCTCAACAAGACGAAATTACGAAGAAAGTCAGTTTGCTCCCCCGGAAGCCGGGTGTGTATCTGTTCAAGGATGACGCGGGTCACGTGATCTATATCGGGAAGGCGAAAGAGCTGCGCTCCCGGGTCCGATCCTATTTCCGGCCGTCGACGGATACGCGTCATTCGATCCAGTTCATTGTCAAGAAGACGGCTGACCTGGAATACATCCTGACAGACACAGAAAAAGAAGCGCTCCTTCTCGAAAACACGCTCATCAAGAAACACCAGCCGCGGTTCAACGTGCGGCTCAGGGATGACAAGACATATGTCAGCCTGAAACTCAATGTAAAGCACGAATTCCCTCGGCTGGAGATCACACGACGTTGGGAGAAGGATGGTTCTCTCTATTTCGGACCCTACTCCTCAGCGCGATCGGTGCGTGAGACAATGCGAGTCATTGCGCGGCTCTTCCCGCTGAGAACATGCCGGGACTCGGTGCTGTATAACCGCAAGCGGCCGTGCCTGATGTACCAGATCGGCCAGTGCCCGGCGCCCTGTGTGGGATATTGCTCGGAGGAGGAGTATCGACCCATCGTCGAAGAAACAATCCTTTTTCTCAAAGGGCGGAACAAAGAACTCCTGGAACGGCTCAACGACCGAATGATAAAAGAAGCAGAGGCGCTCCGATTCGAAGACGCGGCGCGCATCCGGGACCAGATCCGGGCTATCGAAAGGACCCTTGAAAAGCAAAAGACCGCCCTTACATCGCGAATCGACCAGGACGTCATGGGCGTATACCGCGAAGGGGGGGCAGTCGAAGTGGCGGTGCTCTTCTTCCGCGAGGGAAAACTCCTCGGAAACCGGACTTATCAATTCAAGAGGCAATACCTTTCGGATGAAGAATGGCTGGCGGGATTTCTGGGACAGTTTTATGAGGACGCGCGAGTCATTCCCCAGGAAGTGCTGCTTCCTTATTCCGCCGGCGATACAGAAGCCCTGGAGGAATGGCTGAGCGAGCGGCGCGGAACGCGTGTCCGGGTGCTGGTCCCCGAGCGGGGAGAGAAGAGACGCCTCGTTGAAATGGCGCAGACGAACGCTCAGCACAGCTTTACCAGTCGCAAGGAAATGGAGCTCAGGGACGATGACATACTTGAATCCCTCAGGGAACGATTGAGGCTCGACAAGAAGCCCGCCCGAATCGAGTGCTTCGATATCTCCAACATCCATGGAAGGTTGGCCGTCGGATCCATGGTATCCTTCGAAAACGGGCGACCGAACAAATCAGCCTATCGGCGATACAAGATCAAGACGGTTTCCGATGCGGATGACTTCGGCATGATGCACGAGGTGCTCACGCGTCGCGTGCGGCGCGGAAAGGAAGAGGGGAACTTGCCCGACCTGATCGTTGTTGACGGCGGGAAAGGGCAATTGAACGTAGCGCGGCGCGTGGTATCGGAGCAAGGGATCAAGGGCGTTGACCTGATCGGACTGGCGAAGAGCCGGACGCAGAAAGAGGAACTCGGAAAGTCCAGAAGCCGTCCGGTTGAAAAATCGGGCGAAAGGGTCTTTCTGCCCAACGTGAAGGATTCGATCCGGCTAAGAGAGGATGATCCGGCGACGTTCTTGCTCCAACGAATCCGGGACGAATCGCACCGATTCGCGATCGAATACCACCGGAAACTACGGAAGAAGACAGGCTTGCGCTCGATTTTGACCGACATCCCGGGCGTCGGCGAGAAGAGAAAGAAGGCCCTCCTAAGACATTTTGGCGGCGTCACCCGAATTCGTCAGGCCAGCCCGGAGGAATTGGCGGCGGTGCCGGGGATAACGACCAGGGTTGCAAAGGAGATTCAGGAATATTTGGTGGAACCGGGCACGAGTCAACCGCTTTAGTCTGAAGTCTTCACTGAATTCCCCTCACGGCGACAGACTTGACAATAGAGTAAACCCTCTATAATTTGTAGAGATACAATCACTTTTGAGCTGAGGAAACCATACTCCCTGCGAGCATTTCAAACCATCTGAAAGTGAGGAGATCTACCATGGAAAAGAGAAATCGAATATCGATCGTTGCCCTGGCGATTACTGCAGCATTCGTGTCAATCGCTGGATGTGTTGCTGTGGGCCAGCTGATCACCGACTCCCGGTCTGTCAGTCTTGGCGATGCTCAGTCAGTCAATGCCCGGATCGAGGTTGCGTCTGGCACGCTGGTGGTGGCGGGCGGCGCGACAGAATTGATGGAGGCCGACTTCACCTATAACATTTCTGCGTGGAGACCCGAGATCGCCTATAACGTAGCCGATACGGTCGGGAATCTGACTGTCAAGCAACCGGTCACCACTTTTCTTATCACGGGTCAGCCCCGGAATGACTGGAGCTTGCGTTTTAATGATGACGTTCCCTTTGAACTCAGCGCCGCTGTTGCCAGCGGAGATACAATCCTTGACCTCGCCACTCTCAATCTGTCCGGACTCGACCTGCAGACCGCCAGTGGGGACCTGGAAGTGGATTTGAGTGGAGACATGCCGCTGCTGACCCAGGTTGACGTCGCCGCTTCTACCGGCAGTTTTGCCATGAACCTAACAGGCTCCTACCCATCCATGGAAAACGTCAGTATCGCAACCAGCAGCGGAAGCATCTCTCTTGACTTCAACGGGGTATGGACACAAGACCTGCAAGTCGATATCGACGGTGTCTCCGGTTCGATTACTATCCAATTGCCCACCGACGTTGGAGTCAGTGTAATTGCTACTGGCATCAGCGGCGAAATCAATGCCAACGGTTTCAGCCTCTTGGACGGTGCTTTGGTGAATCCGGCTTTTGGGACTTCCGACGTCACGCTCAATTTCGATATTAACGGCGTCACCGGGAATATTAATTTAGAATTGGTGTCTTAAGGTTCGAAGTCCCGAACAGATTCTGTAAACCGCTCTGGCCGACTTCTCAGAGATCTCTTCAACAGCCCCCACGATCGTCATAAAGGTCCGCGCTGATGCTCGCCATAATTGAACGAGCTTGCCGCTTGGTTCCGGCGGAGTACACTATCTGTTGAAATGAAGAGGATGGAGTGAAATGGACAGCGGCAAAGCCTGGTATGAAGACGATCAGTTTTGGAAGGCGATCGAGGCCACGCATTTTGACACGGGACGGTGGGCTTCGGCGCCGGTGCAGGTGGAACAGCTAATCGCGCTTCTCGACATTCCTACCGGTGCTTCCGTACTCGACCTCTGCTGCGGGCTGGGACGGCACGCCTTCGAGTTCGCACAACACGGCCACAAGGTGACGGGAGTCGATCGGACTCAATACTATCTTGAAAAAGCACGCAATCAAGCAGAAGCAGAGAAGCTGGCAATTGAATTCGTTTTGGAGGATATGAGGGAGTTCTGTAGACCCGATATGTTCGATTGTGCGATCAATCTGTGGTCTTCCTTCGGGTATTTTGAAGATCCTGAAGACGACCGCAGAGTTCTTCTGAATGTGTTCCAGTCCCTCAAGAAGGATGGGAAAATCGTTATGGAGATGGGAGGAAAAGAGATCTTTGCACGAGACTTCCGCGAACAGAACTGGCACGAGGCTGATGGCAATTTTCTGTTGGAGGAAAGAACTATCCACGAGAATTGGAGCCGGGTCGAGAACAGATGGATCGTTTTTCGGGATAATATTCGGCAAGAGTTCACCTTTTCGCTCCGGCTTTATTCCGGCGCTGAGCTTTCGGAACTCTTGAAAGAGTGTGGATTTCGCGGAGTGGAGATATTCGGCGACCTTTCAGGCAACCCGTATGACCAGGACGCCACCCGGTTGGTGGCCGTGGCGAAGAAGTAGAGAGGATCAGATCTGGTAGTGCTTTTGGTCTGTAACGAATTGAGGAAATGATGACGAAAAACAATTCTGAAGAGAATTTAGGGTCTTTGATAGCCAAGGTGACGAACATAACCGACCTGGTGGACTATCAGGAGGGTTCGGTTGTGAGCCGGGCCATCATCAAGAAGGAAACCGGTACGGTCACTCTGTTCGCGTTTGACGAAGGGCAGGAGTTGAGCGAGCATTCGACTCCATACGATGCGTTGGTTTATGTTGTTGAAGGGGAAACAGAATTTTCGATCTCAGGAACGCCCTATCCCCTGCGTGCCGGAGAAATGCTCATCCTGCCGGCCAACGAGCCCCACGCGCTCAAGGCGGTAAAGCGGAACAAGATGCTGCTGGTTATGATTCGATCTTGAAAAGGAGGTAGCGCAGGCGTCTCGCCTGCGGGTCATGGGCAAGATGCCCATGCTACCCTGCCCAGACTTTTTGTTCACCTCTCTGTGGGGAACTGTACTAAGCCCGGCTTAACGCTAAAAGGAGCGTCGAAACAAACTCGTTGTGGGCGAAACCCTTTAATTACAGCAAAAAGGGTTCTTCCCCACACCCCTTTCCCGGAAAACCGAACAACGGCGCGAATACGACCTCAAGTCACACTCGAATCCGTCGTTTCAGATTCTGCTCTCTTCTTCCAGTTCTTTTTGCTTGACCTCAGAACAGTCAGGACAGGCCCACTTGATCGAGTGATTTGGTGTGAGTCGATCGTAGTCCTTGCCGAGGACAACGCGTCGAACTGTGTCCGACTCTTTTCCGCAGAAATCGCAGCGTGGCATAGTTCAGTACTCTTCGAATAGTTTTCCCCAGGGAGTATCCAGCATTTCTTTCACTCGCTTCCGACCGATGAACGGGTACCAGTAGGCGTCGTGATAGACGCGAGAAGCCAGATAGGACCAGGGTACGAGGGGAGTTCTTAATAGCAAATACTCGAGCGGTTTGAGCGCGCCGTGATAGATGAGATGCTGCCCGCGGCTGGCAAGGGTGTTTCCGTTCTTCAGGAAGTGGAAGTTGATCTTGCAGACATCCTCTCCCCGGACTTCTATCTCGGACAGGTCGCCGCATCCCAGACCCCGTTCGTGGGCAATCCGGATGAAGCCGATCTCCATCGGATCGAAGCCCATCATCTTTGCCGACACGGCGTCGATGGCCACCTGGTCGGCGCTGGCAAGCAGATAGCCCTTCACTGACGGCACCATACAGCGTGGACCCGGACCGTCTCCAGCGAAGCTTCCGTCCATCACGGCAAAGAGCCCGCGATGAATATCTTTCTGGATCGCGAGAAGATCGACGAGCGTCTCATGGATGACGCTGTGAGTCCAGTGCCGCCTATAGTTGAGCAATCCCCCAAAAGCGTTTTTCATGGCACCGGTCATCGTCGTGAAGACGTGCGTCTTCATCGTGGGCAGATGGATGATATTGGTACCGAGAAAAGGCTTGGGGATCTGAAATCCCTTTGGATATATCTGATCGAGTACGAGCATCTCGGCCTTGGGGTGATAGTCAATCCATTCCTGTTCTTCGAGGTGGCAGTTCTTGATGCCGTGCTTCTCGACGACTGCACGGTGCTTGTTCGCCACCTCGCCCACCTTGGCATCGACCACGACGGTGCCATTGTGGCAAGCGGTGATTGAGTCTTTCGAGAAACCGTCGGCGAGAAGCGCCTGAACGACCCCGTCGAGCTGCCAGGGGGTGGAAGAACAGGCAGGAAAGAACTTCTGCCAGGAAATGTTGACCTTGAGCAGCGTATGATTCTCCGGGGAGACAAACCGCCGATACTCGGCCATTTCCATCAGCCGGTGGATATCCTCAATAACCGTCTCGGGACGGGATTTCACGATCGCAACAATAGATGACATTCAGAATTCTCCTGTTTCGCGGATATAGCAAAGCCCTGTCAGCTTGCCTGCCGTCAGGCGAACTCCAAGGCTCCCTTCAAGCCTACTACTTTATCATATTCTGTCCAGATAGACCACGGCGCAGGCCACCGCAAACCAGAGGAGGATCGAAACCTGGATGGGCCTGTCCTTGATGAGGATACGGGCGGTATCTTCTCCCATTCCTCCATGATAAATCAAGTAGAGGTACCTCAAGACCCCATAAGTGGCGAAGGGAATCGTCAAGTATGCCGCGCCGAACTTACTCACCACTTCCTCATCACAGGCATAGAGGGCGTAAGCCATGATTGTGCAGGCAGTGACGATGAAGATGACCGGGTCGAGGAACCGGAGGCTGTATTCGTCGAGAATGGACCGGTGGTTTCCGGCCTTGTGAGGTCCCAGGGTTATGATCTCGCTGCGGCGCTTGGCGAATCCCAGGAAAAGAGCCAGGAACAGGGTGCAGATAATGAGCCAGGGCGAAATCGGCTTGTCGATCGCCTCCGCTCCCGCCACCGCCCTGAGGATAAAGCCGATGGCGATCACCATGACGTCAAGGATCACCACCTGCTTCAGCAAGAAGCTGTACATAAAACTCATGGCCAGATAGATAAGCCCGATGACCAGGAAATGCCAGTTGATGGCGTAGTAGGCGATCCCGGTGGCGATGAGTGTGGCCACGATGGCGCTGACAGCCGCTCCCCGGGGGGAGAGCGCCCCGGAAGCAACCGGGCGGTTGCGTTTCACGGGATGGGCCCGGTCGTTCTCCATATCCCGTATGTCGTTGATGGCATAAACCGTCCCGGAATAGAGGCAAAAGGCGACAAAAGCCCCCACCGCCAGGGCCACGCTCTTTAAATCGAAAAGGGATTGGGCGAAAACCAGCGCCGCAAAAACGATCAGGTTCTTGATCCACTGGTGGGGGCGAAAGGTCAGGACAACAGCCGAGAGGCGCTGGAATACGCCGGCGTTTTCCCTTGTAGCGCCTATGGGTCCGGTCTCATTCATCGGTGTTATTGTACACAGTCGTTACGCCATATCGGCGCTGTAATTCATCCAGGGCGGCGAGATGGGTCGGGTTCTCTCCCTCCCGACAGATCTCTCCCATCAAAAAGTTAGCCTTGTGAAAAGCCCAAAGCCGCGGGATGGATTCGTCTCCCGAGTCCTCTCCCGGAAAGGTCGCCTCATGGATGTACTCGTGGAGACGCCCGCCGGCCTCACCTGCGAGGCGAATCAGGAGCCGGTCCCCCGTGCGAAAACGCCCATACACGGCCAGGCGCTTGCCGCGGAAGAGATCGGAAAAGGCCTTCGGGTAGATCTCCTGGCTATCGACACTCCCCACCGAAACACGGACACGGGTCAAGATCGGGTCCTGAAGTTCTTCGGCGAAATAGACAAAATCGTCATCGATCTCGTGGAGGGCTGCTGAGAACCGGCTGTCTCCCCAATTCTGATATGAGAGCAGATTCAGCAAGTAGTGGTTGACCCTCTGCCCTCCTCCGAACGAGTAGATAGAGGCGCGGGCCCGATTTGCCTCAGTCAGCCGGTTGATGATCTCCTGCGGGTTCGTTTCGCCGGTCGTCGGATTCCCATCGGTGGACAAGAGCAGGATATAAGGGACCCCGAGCCGGGGAGGTTCGCTGACGAGAGGGAACAACGCGCTATAGATGTCCGTTTCCCCTGCGGATTCCAAGGTCCGCACAAACCGAATGGCCCGGCGGATGTTCTCCTGGGTGGCCGGAACGGAAGCCCCGCGAAAACGGCGTTCGCGGTTGCTGAAAGCCACGACGTTGAACAGGTCGTTGGGAGAGAGCACCTTGCGCAGTCCTTCCTCCACACCCTGTTTCAGTTTCGGCAGCTTGATCGGGGAAATACTTTTGGACGAGTCGACGACGAACACGAATTCCTTCGGCAGCCTTGGCATCGTCGAGCCGGTGCGAACGGAAACAAAGGCACCGAAGTAGCCCAGGGGATCCTCAGGAAGGTGATAGGTGAACAACTGGACCCGCAGATGCTCGTCAAGTGATTCAAACTGGATCCCGTCGCGAAGAGAGGCTCCTGGAATCAGGTCGAGAGACGGCTCCAGCAGTTCTGTGGGATCGGTCTCCACGGACGGGACTGTCATGAGCAGGGCGATCGCATTATCTTCAATGGGAGCCTCCGGAAGAGGAAGGGAAGGTGGAAGTACTTCCCGAACAGGAGGGATCTCCTGCGGGGGAGGACCGCTGGGCGCAGCCGTGCCGGAGATCAGGATCCCTTCGCCGAACTCTGGTGCCTTGGCGATGAGAATTCGATCTGTGCTTCCCAGTCCAGGATCCAGCATCGTCTTCTCGATTTCAATGACGGGAAGTGGAGCCTCCACTTCGCTTCTCGGCGCCGGGGGAAGGACATCGAGCACTGCCTGCGGCAGCTCCGCTGGTTCCGCCGGGTCTCGGGGGAACTCCAGCATCGTGCCGGGAAGCACATCGGTCGGCGCGTCGGGTCGCACATCGGGAGCGGGCGGAACTTCCGGCTGGGTTTGAGTCTGAGATGTTGATCCTGGATCGAAGGGAAGGGGTTCCACGGGACGGACCTGGATATTGAAGCGCTCGGCCTTATCTTTCCTCCATTCCTCGACGCTCTGGACACGAATCCAGGGAGATGCCCCGAGAAAAAGAAGGTGAAGCGCCAGGCTGATCGCCAGAGCAAAAAACAAGACCTGGGCCTGTCCATACGCGAAACCGCGAGCCGGCGGCGCGGTGTATCCCGCAAATGCTTGCGTCCCAAGACTCATGAGGAAAGGTTTTCCTTTCGCCTCAGCGATTCCTTCGCTTCCTCTGAATTAGGGAACTCCTTAATCAGTTCCTCATAAAGGCTGAGGGCCTTGTCTGGCTCGCCCAATGTCTCGAAGCATTCTCCCGCGAGCAGGTAGGCCTGGGGGGTCAATTCGGCATCGAAATAGACATAGGCGACGCGCATGAAATAAGACCGGGCGTCCTCCCATTGTTTCTGCTTCATCAGCAGTTTTCCCAGGGAGAACTCGGCCCGAGCGCGGATGTCGGGACGGTCCGATTCGAGAGTCTTGGTGAGCAGTTCCTGGGCTTCCGAGTCTTTTCCCGTCTCCGTGAGACAGCTCGCCAACATGAGGTTCCCCTCATGGACCAGATATGACTGGGGAAAGTCCTTCAGGAAACTCCTCAGGCTGCGCGCCGCGTCGTCCCAGTTGGATTCGTCAACATAAGTTTGCGCGATGCCGAAACGGGCGAACTCGATCAAGTCTACGTTCTGATCGTGACTGTCTAAAGCCTTCTCGAAGATGGCCCGGGCACGTTCCGCCTGACCCCGATCGGCGAAGAATGATGCGGTCCATTTGTACGTATCGGCAGGCAAAGCCACGGACGCGGCGCTCTGGATAAGCTGCGCATAGAGATCCGCGGCCTTCTCTTCATTTCCTTCGCGATACTCGCAATCAGCGATCCCCTTCTGAATCTTCGCGCGCAATTCCGTCCTCTTGGCCATTTCCAAAGCCTTGACGTAACGCTGCTTGGCACCGTCGAAGTCGCTTTCCCGCTGGAGGTTCCAACCGAGATAGAAGTTCGCATCGGCCCTGTAGTCCGAATCCGGATGGTTTTGCAGCAACCTTTCAAAGGTTTGAACCATTTCGTCGTATTTTCCGCCGTTGTACTGGGCCAACGCCACTCGGTAAACCGAATCTACAACAAACGGGCCGGTCGGAAATTTCTCCAGGACCTGTTGGAAGGAATCGGCGGCTTTGTCGTAAAAACCGGCGACGAGGAAGGATTCCCCTTTCTTATACAGGGCCTCATTTGCATCAGAACTTCGAGGAAACGCGTCAGCAAAGTCACCGAACGCCTTCGCAGCCTCCGAGTAACTCCCCTGACGCCAATCGCACCAGGCCAACCAATAGGCCGACTTCTCAGCATAAGGATTCTTGGGGTGATCATGGAACGACCAGGCGAGATGTTGCTTGGCATTGTCGAAATCTCCAAGATTGAACCACGCCATTCCCTCCAAATACCGGATCTCTCCTTTGTAACCGGAATCCGGGCGGAGAGCGAGGAAATCGGTACAGTCCTGGAGAACTTGCTCATACTGCCCGGCGGAAAAATCCGCCTGACAGACCCGATAGGCCGACTCTTCCGCGAATTCCCCTCCTTTCGCGCCCAGGGCCGCGAAGGCTGTCCGGGCATCGCCAAAGCGTTCTAATTGCATCAGGGCCAGACCCCGCAAGAATTCCGTCGCTTCCCGATAGGCTCCCCCTTCCTCGGATTCGAGATACGCATCGGCAGCATCAAGCGCTTCTTCCGGCTTCCCGTCTTCGAGAAGCACTTTCGCCAAGGAGTAGCGCACGGTTGCCGTCCGGGCGGAATCGGGGAACTTTTCGATCACAACCCGGTAAATCTCCGCAGCCTTTTGCCGGTCGCCCTGCGACTGCCTGATCTCGGCCGCCCGGTATAAGCTCTCTACCCGGAAAGATTCAGGAAAGCCGTCAGCAAGCCCGAGTTCTTCAAAAGCGGCGGCCGCTTCTGTGTTGTTTCCTGCGAGTTCGAGAACCTCGGCGAGAGCGAAGTCCGTCTGGGGTCGGAGCGTGTGGTCCGCAGCAAGATTTCCCTGGAGAGTTTGAAACGTCTCGACCGCTTTGCTGGAATCACCCATCGCCTGCTGCGATCGGCCAAGATAATACCTCCCCAGCAGGGCGGCTTCAGACTTGGATCCCGAATTCAGTAATTTCTCGAGCCAGTCCACCGCCTCCTTGTACTGCTTCAACTGGTAGCACGACCAGCCGGCCCGGACGGCAGCCGACTCGGCCAGTGGATGATCCGCATGTTTGCTGGTCACCTGCCGATATGCGCCAAGAGCGTCCTCGTGCTGTCCCAGGCGAAAGTAACACTCACCAAGGCGGAACAGGGCCTGGGGAACTTTCTCGTGTTCCGGCCACTTCGACAGGAAGCGGGAATACTCCACGCACGCCGATTCGAGAAAATTGCGTTCCAGGAGCCGGTCCGCAAAGACGATTTGTTCATCCGCCGCAGTGATCGGCGGTTCCTGAGCGAAGACCGGTATGGAGACTGACAACATGAGGACTGGGAGAAGAAGATGCCGTATCATGAGGACTCCGTCCGCTCCTCCTGGAGAGCAGCGAAGTAAACGTTCCAGATATCCGCCTTAGCGCACGCGTTCAAGACATCCATCGCGCGACCCAGCCTGGCCGATTCATCCCCCCGGATTTTGACCGCTTGACCCGGGTAGCCATCCGCCACCTGGATCAATATCTTCGTCAGCGTTTCCAGGGACATCTCCCGGCCGTTCATAACCAGCGCACCATCCTCTCGGATGTTGACGATAATCTCTCCGGCCTGGCGCGGGTTTTGTCGGGCCTCACTGGCTGTGGGAAGGGTCACGCTGAGCTCGGCTTCTATCTGCTGATAGACGGATGCAGAAACAAAGAAGATGAGCAACAGGAAAATTACATCGATGAGGGGCGCGAGGGGGATTTCCTGGCGGACTTCCCCCAATTTTGACCCGAATCTCATGAGTGCGTCTCTGCGCTTGTCAGCAGGTCGACGAATTGCGCCATCGCCGCTTCAGCGGTGGCGACGATATTCTGAACTCGACCCCGGAAATAGAAGTAAACGGCCATGACGGGAATGGCAATGAGCAGTCCCGCCGCTGTGGTCACCAGCGCCTCGGAAATCCCCTGGGCGAGGAAGATGGGTTTGGCCACCGCATCGCCGTGGGCGATGTTCTGAAAGGCGTGGATCATCCCCATCACGGTGCCCAGAATTCCGAGCAATGGACTGAGAACAGCGATGTCGGCCAAGTAAGTCACGCGCTGCCACAGCAATGACGCGGCTCGGGACCCCTCGCTTTGCATCGCCTCCTGGATGACGTATCGTTCTCTTCCTGCGACCTCCAGACCGGCGAGCAGAACGCCGGCGACGAGGCTCCCGTTTTCCTCGCACAACTGACGGCAGGCCTGGATCTTCCCGCCATCAAGGAGCGTGGCCGTCCGGCGGAGGAAAAAACTCGGTACGGCGCGGTGGCTCCGCAGGGTGATGGCATAAGTGATGCCAAGCGCCACCGCGATGATGGATAGAAGTCCCAGGGGAACCATCACCAACCCGCCCGACCTGATCACCCCCCACAGGCTTGCCCCGCTGGACCGAACCTGGTCCAACATGCCCGATTCTTGAGCGAAAGCAGAAAAGGTGAGCAGGCTCAGGCTCACCACACCGCATACAACCCGTGCCGTCCGAAAGAAGCCGAAAAATGCTCTGCCATTGAATTGCATTACCACGATCGAATCCCCTAGATCTTGTCTGATTAGACGGAAAACACTTCCAAAACAACCGCTTGAGCTAGGCATCATGTCAATAAGGTGCTACGGGTATTCTGATTTATCCGATATCGAACCTGGAGTTCAAGGATGCTGAGTCCCAATACGGCGAGAGCGATAGCCCATAAGCACACATATCCGCGCATCGGGATTGGCAATCCGCTGACATTCGGCATCTTTGAGACCCGAGTGCAGTTCCCGCTCCTTGGGAATCCCATTCCTATTTTTCCTTAGCCGAGAATTTCACGACTCTTGGCGCGACCAGGCGTTCGAAATCCCGGTACGAAAGCCGGATCAGCTCGGTGTGGGAGCCGGCGTTGAATGCTATTTCCTCGTCTTCCATCAGGCTTTCCGCCGCGAATACATCCATTCCGTACAGGTTCCCGAAGGGGGGCATGGCGCCCAGCTCGCACTCGGGAAACAAGTCCTTGAACTCCTGCTCCCCGGCCAGCTCGACCTTGCCCGCGCCTGCTGCTTCCCTCAAGAGCTCCAGATCCACCCTGTACGAAGCCGGTAGGACGGCCATGGCCATCTCGCCGTCAATCTTGACCATGACGGTCTTGGCGAGCTCTTTTCCGGGAATGTGGGCCGAGGCGGCGATTTCTTGGGCGGTGTAGCTTGGCGAGTGGTGGATTGTGACATACTTGATCCCATTACTGTCCAGAAATTCTTTCAGTTTTCGCACCGGCATGGCGACCTCCCCGGTCTGCGCGACCGCAAAGAGATAGATGTGTGTGGGACAAACGCCTCGCTCTAAACGAAGGGGAAAACCCCAGATTTTGCCGGTCTTGATGTCAGAAGTTCCGCTCAGCCTCAGGAATCCATTCTATCAGGGATGGACTGGAAAAGCAGCAGATTCACCTCTTGCGAGATTCCAAGTCAGTCCGTCAGGTCTTTAGTCTCCTCCTCCGAGGTCGTTTCAGCCGGTTCCGGACGCAGGGGACTGAAGATGCTGGATTTTTTGATCCGCTCTTCTCCCCAGCGCTCATCGACCCAATCCCTCACGTGCTTTCTGTCTGCTGCATCGATAGCGTTGTCAAGATTCTGCCTCGATTGAGCGATTCGGTCCGCGCCTAAAGGAAGGTGGGCTCCGATGATCGTCGGGGTCATGAAAATCAGGAGCTCCCTGGCGTCGACGCTCCGCCGCATCGACCTAAAGACGTTCCCGATAAAGGGCAGATCGCCCAGGAAGGGGATTTTCTGAATGTTCTCGGTATCCCGCTTCCGGATCAGGCCGCCGATGGCAACAGTTTCCCCACTCTCGATCATGATAACAGTCTGAGCGGTACGCCGGGTCACTACGGGGACGGTTGTTTCCTGGCCCGAGGAGATGATGGTCCGCTGTATGGCCGTGCTGTCTTCGACACTGATTAGCATTTCGATTCGATTCTCCTTGTTGACGCGTGGCGTCACGATAAGAATCGTTCCGACCTGTTTAAAGATGACTCTCAGGGGGATCAGACGACCGGCATTGGATAGATTCAGCCCCGTGGTGACGCTCCCCTCCTGGAACGGCTCGTCGGTCACTTCTTCAAAGCGGGCTTCCTGGCCATCCAGGACCACTACGGAAGGCCGCTGAAGGATCTCCGTGTCGTCGTCGCTCGCGATCAGCCGGATTATGGCGGAGAAATCAGTGGGCTCCAAAACCCGTGTATTCAGCCGGGAACCCCCTGTTGTCGTTGTAAGACCGGAGAGAGCCGTACCGAGGGTGTCGAGCCCGGCGATGGTCCCGGCTGTCTGGCGGAATCCAGTGTTGGTCCGATTGGTACCGGTTCGACCAGTATTCCGGGTGTTTTGACCTGTCGCACGACCCGTGGTCTGCCTCCGCCCGGTGGTCCCAGTGAGTTGCTGCTGGGGCGCGATGCCAATACCAAGAAAGGGATCTCCGGAATTCTCAAAGACAAAGGGTTTTCCATCCACCAGTCGGCCCACCTGCCTCCAATCAACGCCGATCTCTTTCAGCCGGGAGGCATTCACCGTCAGAATGACGCCTTCGATGTGGACCTGCTGGTGAGGCTCATCCCACAAGGCGACCTGCTCAACAGCGAAGTCAATAATCGCCGGCGGCGCCGTGAGGGTTAATACCTCGGTGCGGACATCCCATTGGACGCGGCTGCTGTCGTTGGGCAGTAATTCGGTCAATTTCGCGGCGACCTCGTCCGGGAGGGCGTAATTGAGCTGGAACGTATGAGTCACCGGAGCCACGTCCAGCATCGCAATCAGCTTTTCTACCTTGCCAAGCCGATCAGGAGCATCGATAACAATAATGCTGTTTGAATCTGAATGCGTCCACGCCTCGCCCGCAGATGAAAGGATGGGCGTAATCTGGTCCACCAGGGTATCAAGGGGGACAAATTGAACCTCAAGAACGAGAGGCTGGACATCGACATCAAGAGAGTTAATGACTCTTTCGACATATTCCAGATTCTCCTCGGTATCGAGCACCATGAGACGGGCGGTTCGCGGCACGGTCAGGAGCTTCCCCGCAGGAGAAAGAAACACTTCGAGAATCGATGTCAGTTGTTCGACATTGGCATGATGGATTTCAAACTCTTTAAACTTGATCCCGCCGTAGAGCTGCTGATACTTTTCATCAAACATCCTGACGATCATCGTGTTGTCCTGGATGTCATAGTGATAGCCGTTGAACTCCAAAACCCTAAGGGCATCTTCGAGCGATGCATCGTTGAGCCACACGACCATTTCCCCCTGGACTTGCGGAGTCGCCAGGATCGTCCATCCGGTGGCAACGTGGATATTGTCCAGGAATTCCAGAACTTCGATCTTGTACCTTGTCGCGCCTTCAGCCTCGGGGGGAACGACAAGCGAAAACCCCACTATATCCCTGACATCCTCCGGCAGCTCAGGAAAATCAACAGGCCGCTGGCGGGGTTGGAAGCCTCCTCTCCCAACGTTCGCTCCCTTGACGGTAGGCGGGACCCTTGGAGCAGTACCCCTAACGGGCGCCGAAGGTCGTGATGGTTGACGCGGAGTCGGACGTGGCGGAGGAGTCGGCGCTGTCGGCTGGGGCGCCGCAGGCGCACCGGGGCGCGGGATGCCCGCTCCAGGCTGCTGAAGGGCCGAGCCGATTCCCAGCCGCCCTCCGACATCTGCCGGCGGACTCGCAATGCTACCCCGGCGCGGGGGACCTTGCTGTCCATGAATCCCGGCACTCCAGATGAGGGCAATTCCGAAGAAAGTGAAAACGAATGCGAGTTGAAGTTTCTTATGAAGCTTTTTCTTCATTTTTCGATTTCCTGGGTTCTCCAGCCTTTGGATTCTTTGGATCTTCTGTCGGGGAAACCTCTGGGGTTTCTTCACCCTCCTCGGACAAGACAGGTCCGTAAAATAGCTCGCCCGACCTTTTTCCCTTTGCAAACACCAGCTTTTCCGGTGTGATCTCTGTCAAGGTCACTTTGCCCACCTGATCCCCGATTCCGAAGGACTGTTTGCCAATATCGGCGCCGGTCAGAATGACCCTGGGGCCGTCCGAATCTCGGTATGTCACAACCACCTCGACCGCGGGAACGCGAAACGGCGGACGCGGTGGTGGATCTGGTTTTTTGGGCGGGGGCCTGGGCTTGGGGGTCTGCTTCACTACCTTTACGGGAGGGGGAAATACCTCTCCCCATAATCTTTCCCGCTCTCTCATAACGTCGCCGGTAGGCATGCCGGGGGGAAACTCGAATTCAACCGCCGGGGCTTCGTCGGTTTCGTATGTCTGCGCCGAAAAATCATAGGCCGCCAAGACAGCATTCTTGTTGGCAAATGGATCCAGAGAAAGCTCAACAACAAACCAGATCCCGAATACCAGAAGGAAAAAGAGGGCGATCCGGTTGAATTTATCCTCTAAGAGCTCTCCCATGTTATTTCCCGCTCCCCAGAGCCTTCAGGCTCGCCCCGTCGAGGTAAGCCATCGCATTCTGCGTATCTAACTGGACCATTGGGACCCGGTACTCCCCTGTTTCAGGGACCTCGAATGACATGTAATACTCGGTCAGATCGCGTCCCCCGATCGATACGATCAACTCCTCACTGATAGGAATCCCATCGGAATCCGCCACCGATAACGTTCCATATCCGTTGGCTGCCGCGGCCAGGAGGCGAAGCAGGTATTGGGTCCCTTTCTCCAGAGAAACCGTCTGGTATACCCCTTCTTCCGGCTCCTGAGCCTGGATTTTCAACGCGGACTGGCCTTCGCCCACGTGCTGCGTATCCCTGGCGGGAAGCGTATCGCCTTCCCATCCGTCGGGGAAGCCATCGATTCCCTGTGCCCAAAGCTCGAACCCCGGATTCTGAATGAGATTTACGCCTGTCTGTCGCCCTTCCAGGATCAAAAGGGACTCCGTCTCCCCACTCGGACAGCGCGTTTTCCAAGTGCCCTGACCCGACACCGATTCAGCAACGGACACAAGGGCTCGGCTCACCCGCAGCACGATCCGCTGGCTATCTTCACCGAAGGAACGACTGCGAATGTTCAGCTCGTCGATTCGTAAGAGCTTGGGGGATTCCTGAATCCCTCGAAGAAAAACGGCTAAGGCGGGGATCCGCCCGCGAGCCTGAATAGTCACAATGTATTCCCTGAAATGATCATAAAACTCCTCATCGGGCCTGCCGTAATTGATCATCTCCACTCGGGAGCGGCCAGCAATTCGACGGAGCTCGTCTCTCAAGTTGGTATGGATCTCCTCGCGGGTTTCCTCTTCCGAAAGCAGCTCCTTGTACTGACGGTACTCCTTCTCAACGTCATCCCCTTCCTGCACCGTATCCTGAAGATCTGCGAGTTTTTCCTCCCTATCCCCAATCTGGCTTTCCAGCTCCGACCATCGATCCCATCCGGGTTTGACAATGGTCCAATAGAGGAGTCCTACGGCAATAGCCGTCCCTGTGATTCCCGCAAGTCTTCGTTCTCGGGAAGTCAATTGCCGCGAAATGGATGGGAACTTCAGTGCCACTCAGGCCTCCACCCTCGGAGCCAACACGATGGTAAACTCCCAATAGTCCCGAGGATCTCTGCCGCGTCCGGGACGTTTGACATATTCTCGGCCTTCCACAATTCGATCCTGGACAAGAGTGGAAGACGTTCTCAAGTTTTCCACATAGTTAAGAGCCTGAAGCTCGTCCCTGGCCTGGCCGCGAATGGTAACGTTCCCATCCCGAATAAAGTTGATCTCGGTCAACACAAGCCCTGTTCGCGGCGCGTGCCGGTGGATCTCTTCGATCACCTCCAGGGCCGTTCCGACTCGTTCGAGCTGGCTCTTCACGGCCTCAACCTTGCCGCGACGTGTCTCGGTCGACCGGGCCGCGGGCTCAATCGCGCGGATCTGGCCATCCAAATAGTCGTTGTACTCTTGCAGATTCCCGAGTCGGCGTTGAAAAGCGCCCATCAGCGCCAGGATCGCCGTGGCCGCAAAAAGACCCCGGCGAACGTACAGGTCCCTCCTGGCTCGGCGCACCGCTTTTTGGAGAAATTCCCGGGGCAACAGGTTGACCCTGACGCCGTCGAGTTCCGAGGCGGCGAGGGCAAGCCCCACGGCCGCAGCACTCGCGATTCGAAGTTGGGGATTAGAGAGTTCCTCCGCGAAGGCGTCGGGGATAACAATATTCTCAAAGGGGTCCAGGAGGCGAACGTCCAACTGGAGCTCCGTTTCAAGCCGTTCGGCGATGCTTTCGAGGCCGGGCAGCGAGCCACTCAGAGCGACATGGCGGACGGGCCGTCCCTTCTCCCGGTCACGCCGGAAGGAGGTAAGGCTCTCCCCAATTTCGTGGACCGCCTCATTCAGAAGATCGTCCGTGCCGGGACGGCCGTGAAAAGTCGCGCCTCGGGTAAGCAGGATTTCTTTTCGATGGAGAATCAGCAGGTCGAGGTCGCTTGAGGTCGCATTGACCATGGCAAAAGGCTCATCGTCGCCAAGACCGAAATGCTTCGCCAGGGAGTAAAGCCCAAGGGAACTGAGGGTAATGTGGGCAGGATGAATGCCGGTTTTTTCCAAAGCGTCCAGATGCTCACGAACAACATCGTTGTGCGCGATGACCACCAGAACACGGGAATAGCCTCCAGGCGTCTGTTCGACGGTCAGGGAATCAACGGTGATCTCGTCCTCGGCGTAGGGGACGACTCCTGTGGCCTCAAGACTCACCATTCCCTTCAGCTCACGGGGATCTCTCGAAGGGAGCGAAAGGAATCGAGTGGTGACCTGATGCCGGTGGATTCCGGTGACGGTCGGCGCTCCGGAAGCGAGAGTCTTTTTCAACGCCGCGGCGGCTTCCTGGGTCGGGGGATCGCCATCGGACCCGTCCAGGGATATGTTTTCGAAAAAGGACAACTCCGTCTGCCGGGCTGAACGATTGATTCCCAGAAATTGAATGGAATCCGTCCCGTTAACGGTGACGGCAGCCGAGGTAGCCTTTTTACTGCGCACGCGTGGCAAAACTAAATATCCTCCCTCCAAGAAAGAAGCGTCGGCTCCACACCCAGAGACCATGTGTCCCTATCAATTCCATCAGGCCCGAAATCATACGAGGCGCGGATGGTGGAGACAGCCGTTCCCGACAAGCTTCGCGCACGAATTGTGAAGGTATAAGTAGAAAAATCGAAGACTTGCCGCAGATTCTCCATGACGTCTTCCTGATCCGGGCCAAGCGCTTCCCGGACAGATACCCAGGTGTCGAAGACGGCCAATGGATTCAGCAATGGCTTATAAACGTCCGAAGCGGCCTCACGGCCTATCAGGATCTGTCGAACACGAAGCGAGGCGGAATTGAGGTTGACGCGGTCAAACCAGCGTTCATCGGAGCGAGGCGGCGCCACGGGAAGCGTCGTAAGAAACTGGTTCAGTTCGCTCGTACTCAATCGGCCCCGGCCATCCCTTTCTCCGGTAACGAAGTACAAATCATCGGGGATTGGAATGCCCCTGTCGTCTTCCGTGAGAAGCATCCCGTCAGACCCGCTGCGAACCTGAAACAAGGTGTCTGGCGAAATCCCCGCCAGGCGCGCGGCCCCACGAATAATGGGGAGCCGAAAGGCGTTCAATTGGATCTTCGCTTCCTCGTCTTCGATCGAGATGGTAAGGCCCACTGTCTCATTAATGGCTCCCGGGCGCATCAATCTTTGAACACGGCCTCTGTCGATTCTGCTCAGCGTCGTCCTATTTCCAGTAGTCACGCCGGAAGACTCCACGGTCCGCATCGCGATAAGGTCGGCACGGGCACTGTAGATCCCTCCCTTGGCGGTCCAATAGGATTGCGCCATATCCATTTGGAAGACAGTGGCGCGGCGTTCCAGTTCGACGCGATGGGCAAAGCCGACAGCTATAATGCTCATCGCCGCCAGGATCCAAAGAGTAAATAGAAGTACCGTACCTCGAGTATTCATAAGTTAAAGTAGTCGGTCACTAAATTTGCCGACTGTCCGTATCCCGTTCGGTAGGGAATGGAAACCCGTGTCTGGAAAGCCCGAGGGGGCTGTCCGGGCCGAGGATCCTCGAACTCGATATCAATTTGCACCACTGCGGGGGGGCCCGTTCCGGCAAGGCATGATGAATCCCACACAATCCCATCCCACTGGTAGCTGAAACGGAGGGATTTGACGCTGACTGCCAGCACCCTTTCCTCGCCGGTTTCCATCAATTCAACCTCGGAAAGAAAACTGGAAGCGACGCCGGCCGGATCGGCGGGGGAAAGCTTGACTGGGTTGGGGATCCCCTCGGTGAAAACTTGTTCGTTGCGAATAAGCTCATCGCCTTCCAGGGAATACTGGACGAGAAGAAGCGATGATCGCCCGAGCACGATTTCCCCGGAACCTTGTGCCACAGTGGGAAATAGAAGGGTTTCCTCCGTTCCTTGCATCAGAAAGCTGGTCTGATAATGCAAGCTGCTGATTTCCGTTGCCATAAGGAACAGGGCGAGGCGAGCGTCCTGATATATCGAAAGGTCCTTTTCACCATTCTTCCAGATCCGTGCGGCGGCGCTGAACGCCGTAGAAATACCTACCATCACGATGGCGAAGAGGGAGAACGCGATGAGAACTTCTATCAATGTAAATCCGTGCGTGCGCTGTTTCATCATTGGTACTGTGATCGTCGAGCTTCTTCCTTGTACTGTTCCGGCGTCAAACGTCGCGGGAAAAGTGACACAAGCTCAACATCCTGCGGCGAACCGCGAAAATTCCATGAAACTCTGGCATAAGCTCGATAGAAACGGACGTTTCGGAAAACGATTCCATCCTCCAGCCCTATTCGCGGAGGGACCAGTATCCGGTAAACCTCCTCGACCGGCTCAAGGGAAGTCTCCCAGTGGAATTCGTAAAGGTTCCCTTCGAAGACACCCTGTTTCGTACCCGCAGGATTAAAATTTATCCTTTCCTCGAATTTCAGCCTGTTGTTCTCGTACGCCCGAAGAGCCTCGGCCTCCAATTCCGCTATCTTTCCGTTCACCAGGGATTGTCCCACCGAAAAGTTCTTCACGACGGTGCGAATGTTGGCTGCCGCGTAAAAAGCCCTCATAACCCCTGCCACGCCGGCCGACAGGAAAATGATCGAAACCAAGACCTCAAGAAGGGCGATTCCTCTATGCCTGCCGGGAAAGCGGCGAGAAGATACTGTTCGGCAAACTCTCTTCATAAGGTTTGTTGGCCTTTTTCCATCGCGCATTTCGCGCTGCGTATCTGCATCAATAACCAAATCAGCGCCGGGCCTTCGACTGGCTGTCTTCGATCTCCATACGTCCCAGCCGACGGGTAAGCTTCAAGGTCACCTTGCGGTCCCAGTTGGTCTGGATCACAATCTGCCCCGGATCGCAGGCGCCGTTGGGATAGAACCGAAAGAAAGCCTCCGCGCGTCCACCCCGTCTGCCCGACCGAACAAATCGCGCCCCATCGGGAAGTCGATCCGGTCCGTTCGTGATCGATGGAAGCACCTCAAACAGACTCCGTTCGCGGTTGTATCCGGTCACCCAGAACCGGTTCGTCCCCCGGCTGATGTAAAGCCTTTGCTCTTCCCCCATCGTGATCGCCTTGATCTGCGCATGACGGGCAAGAGCCGCAATATCCCGAATGCTCTCCGAAAGGGACAGATTCCGCGCCGAGGACCGAACGACGGGAACGATCGTGCTGAAAAGAACCGCAAGGATGACCAGCACGACGATCAGTTCGATGTAGGTAAAACCTTGCGAAGCGCTTTTCCGCCGGCCCGGTCCTACAGTCCGGATCCGCGCAAAGAGTTTCGGACAACCCATCCGGCTGCAGCTCATGGCTTGAATTCCTGTCCTTCTGCGGCTCGAGAATAGCTGATGGTGAACGTATTCCCGGACGACGAATATATGTACGGCTCACCCCACGGATCCAGGAGATCTTCATCCGGTTGAAAATACCTCCCCGGCGGGTTGAGCATCTCCGTCAGGTTGTTCGGAAAGCGGCCGTTGTCCATCTCGAAGATGCCCACTTGGGCTTTCAGCATGTGGATATCTCCCCAGGCCGCCTTGTGCCGGGCTTCCCTTGACCTTCCGACATAGCTGGGGATAATCATCCCGGCGAGAATGCCGATGATCACGACCACCAAGAGCATCTCGATCAGAGTGAAGCCGGCCTGACTGCGATTCCCTACTCTCATAGTTCACCTCCCCTTTCCCTGCCTCATTGCACCGATGTACTCAACATAAAGATCGGCAAGAGCAGGGCAATGACCAGAAATCCCACAAAGAATCCCATAATGAGAATTAGCGTCGGTTCCAGCAGCGATGTCAGCGTTTTTACGGCCCGATCCACCTCTCTGTCGTAGATGTCGGCGACCTTTTTGCACACCTCGCCGAGGCTGCCGCTCTCCTCGCCGACAGACATCATGCTGATCACCATGTCCGGAAAGGTTTCCGTCTTCTCCATTGCTTCATTGAGACTTGCCCCATCGCTAATCCGCTCGCGAATCTGGAGAACTTCGCTGGAAATGATCCGGTTGCCAACCGTTTCGGAGACAATTTGAAGAGACTGTAGGATGGCTACCCCATTATCGACCAAGGTCCCCAAGGTTCTGGAAAAACGCGACACCTCCATCTTGGTCACAAGCGATCTCACCATCGGTATCCGGAGGAGCAGAGTGTCCAACTGGAGCCGCCCTTCCTCGGTGCGGACATAATGGAAGACGGCATAAATAAACGCACCCATCAGAAATAGGACCAGCCACCAATAACTCCCCATAAAGTCGGAGACTGCCATGACGATCCGGGTCGGCAGGGGCAACTGAATGTTGAAGTCTTCGAACAGTCCGAGGATTTTTGGGAAGACAAAAGAGAGAAGAATGAATATTGAGCCGATACCCACCACGAGAAGAAGAATCGGATAGGGAAGCGCCCCCCAGACCTTTCCCCGAAGTTCATCCTGTTTCTCTCCGTAGTCGGCGAGCCGTTCCAAAACTTCCTCCAAGGCGCCGCCGGTCTCCCCGGCCATAATCATGTTGGAATACATCGAGGGAAAGGCCGATGGATGGCGGCCGATGCTATCGGCGAAGGTGGCGCCTTTCTGGACCTGTGCCCCCAGATCCTCAATGACCGATTTCATCTTTGGATTCTCACACTGGGAAGCCAGATTATTTAGGCTGCGAAGCAAGGGAAGCCCCGCCGTCATCATATTGGCAAGCTGTTGAAAGAAGAGTGTCACGTCTTTTGGGCGGATTCGCCGCAGGAAATCCAAGTCGATGCGGCCCCTTTGTCCCGTGCCGTCTTCCGGAGATGCCGTCTCCACGCTGATAGGGTGATATCCCATGGCGCGAAGGCGGGAAACGGCGGCCGCCCGGCTCTCGGCGTCAACGGTCCCGTCGAGCACTTCCTGAGGGCCGGTTTTGACTTTGTAGGCGAACGTAGGCATCGGTTCTCTATCGCTGGGGCCTCGACAGGCCCCCTCTTACGTAACGGATATCTCCTCTTCCTGGGCCACCCGGCGAACTTCCTCAAAGGAGGTAACTCCTTCGACAATGCGCTTGAACCCATCCTTGTGGAGCATGGTCATCCCGAGTTCGACAGCTTTTTCACGGATCAGGTGGGTCGGCTGTCGTTGGAGGACGAGCTGCTTCAGATCGGGGGACATCGACAGCAATTCGTAGATCGCGATCCGGCCCCGGTATCCCGTGTATTTGCACGCATCACATCCCTTGCCGCGATAAAAGGTCTCACCCGACCAGTCGGCCTTGTTCTCTCCGACGCTCGCAAACTCCTCATCTTCAGGTTCATAGGACTCGCTGCACTTCGCGCAAATACGGCGCACCAGTCGTTGCGCAATGGAAGAGATCAGCGTCGAGGTAATCAAGAACGGTTCTACACCCATGTCCGTGAGGCGCGTCAAAGCGCCTGTGGAATCGTTGGTGTGAAGCGTGCTGAAGACCAGGTGACCCGTGAGGGCGGATCGAATAGCAATCTCCGCGGTCTCATAATCGCGGATCTCCCCGACCAGCATGACATCTGGATCGTGACGGAGCATGGACCGGAGTCCCGCGGAAAACGTGAGGCCGATTTTCGGGTGGACCTGCATCTGGCTCACGCCTTTCATCCGGTACTCGATCGGATCCTCCACCGTGATAGTTTTCCTCTCTGTGGAGTTCAACTTTTGAAGGCAGGCATACAGGGTGGTGGTTTTCCCGCTTCCGGTAGGCCCCGTGACGAGGATGATCCCATGGGGCCGCTGGATCATCTTCTCGATGGCGAACCGGTTTTCTTTGCGCAGGCCCAGATGCCCAAGCCCCAGGAATATGCCGGCCTGCCTTAGGATGCGGAGATTGACCGTTTCCCCGTGGGGCGTGGGGATGATCGAGACGCGCAAGTCATACTCGTCGTCCCGGATCCGGATGCGGATTCTCCCGTCCTGGGGAAGCCTCCGCTCGGCGATATTCAGGTCGGACATGACCTTGATGCGGGAAACGATCGAAGCATGGAAGCTGCGGATGGCCGGAGGAGCGGGAACCAAGTGGAGGACGCCGTCAATCCGATATCGGATGCGGAGATCATCCTCGAAGGGTTCGATATGGATATCCGTGGCTTCGGCATCAATCGCATCCATGAGAAGCTGATTGACGTACTTGATGATCGAAGCGTCGATCGTTTCATCGGTGACGTCCTGTTCCTTGTGAATCGCCTCTAATTGTCCATCCACATCGATGTCGGAATCGGTAATCATCCTCTCCAGCGTGTCCGCCCCGAGTCCGTAATGCGTTTTCACAGCGGAGTCGATCTCCGACCGCGGCATCAGAGCCGGTTCCACGCGACATTTCAGCACTCTCCGAATCTCATCCAGGATCTCAATGGCCGGCGGTTCGGCCATCGCCACCCGCAAAACGCCGTTCTCCCTTCCCATAGGGAAGAAACGGTAGTGGGTCACGAACCGGGCCGGGACCTCAGAGACAATCGAAGGGTCGAAGTCGACGGATATCTTCGGAACGAAGGGCAGCCCCTGACTCTCAGCCAAAGCCCGGCAGATGTCCGCCTCCGAAACAATTCCGAGGGCTGCCAGCGCCTCCGAGAAATCGCAATCGCGACGGCTTGCCTCGGCCTTGGCCCGGGCGATCTCATCCTCGGTCACAAGGCCTGCCTCAATCAGCGTCTGTTCGAAATTCTGTGTGTCCATATTGGAAAAATTATCCGGAAGGCGATGATTCAAGTTGAGGTTCGGGATCCAGGGAAGACTCTGTATCCGACAGGATTCCGTCGACAACATATGGCGTCACCAAAATGAAGTAGTTGGCCTTGTCTACGTATTGCTCCAGAACCAATGTCTCGCCGTTTCGCAGCATGGCGGTGGTCTGGAACGAGAGCAGATTCGGCACTTCTGTCCTCATTTCCAGATGGATCCGACCTCGCCGATCGATGCCGTATATCGTGACTCCGGAAGCGTCGGAACTGCCCGAGAAGATCGATGGGTTTCCCTCGACGGTCGGCCATTGCTTGCGGAAGAGAGTGTGAACCTCACCGAAACTGCCCAAGTGCTGAACGAATCCATTCCAATCTCCGACACGGATCGCGGCAGGATGCCTGCGGCTAGTCCATTGGGATACCCGGAAAAGCGAGGACAATCCCTTCTTCGCATGCCACTGATCCGTGATGTCATCTCCGGAATCCACCTTCAAGATAATCTGTTCGATCAGGACAGGGTCTTTCACAAGGCTCAGATCCTTCATCCAATAAATTCTCCACGAAGTGGCAATGTTGCTAATCGCTAGCAGCTCAGCAAGTTCCTTTGCCTGACGTTCCTGCGCCCTGGTCTTCCTGGACTGTCCCCAGGAAACCATCGATGAAGTCAGAAGGGTCAAAGCGAGAAGCACCGCGAATACCCTGGATAACGACAGTTTTATGTTTTTCATTGGATGTGACATGAGAGAATCGACCTCAATCTCCTGTAAGAGACATTAACAAGTCGGACGGAAAAAACTCTCTAATACTGGCAAGCGTTGCGGCCGGACGCACGTAGTCGAAAAGCTCATAGGTGGCATAAAGGCTGGCCCAAGTGGAGGGGTAATCATCGATCACGATCTTGCGCATGGCCGCAGCCCGGTCTTCTTCCCCTTCGCTCTCCAACACTCGCGCCATGTGAACTATCGCCCTGGCCATGGTTTCCTCCCCAGGATCAAGATCGATCAACTCTCCATCTATTTCCAACGCCTGGGCCGAATCCTGTAACTGATCCTCGGCAATCAGCGCAGCCATCTGAAGGGCGTAAACCCGATCTACTTTGCGCGTTCCATTCCGGCCAACATCCCGGAAAATGGATTGTGCTGGTTCGAACTCCCCTGCGTACAACTTATTCTCCGCGTCACTCAATTGAGAGTGGTCGGGCCAGAGCTTCTCCGGCTGGCGCCCTGAAGTGGCAACCAGCCCCTCGAAATTCAGTTTCAGGCGTCTGAGTTCGTCTTGAGCCTCCAGCTGCCCCGCTGCTGCAGTCAGCACCTCCAGATTTCGAATAGAGTCAAACGTATCCCGCCAAACCATCTCCAACTGGCTCGAACTTCCGGCGAAAGAAGGCGCTTGAGAACCCGGCGTCTGTAGCGAAATGACGAACAGGACGGCAACGCATCCGGCCGCAAAGGAGAAACCGGCCGTCCGGGTCCGTTCAGGGAAGGAGTCGAAGAAGTTAACAGCCGTTCGAATAGCCTGCACAAAGGAATGGGGACGGGAATCGAGTTTCCCGGCGCGAATTCGGGAGTGAATCGGACCGACGAGATCCGTTTCGAGAGGAGGAACTTCGCATTGGTGTCGCGATAGTTGATCCAACAGGACGCGCCGCGAGTCGAGCTCTGCGGCGCAGCGGGAACAATCCTCAATATGCCGGTAAAGCTCTGAGGTTTCCTCATCTCCGAGCTCGCCGGCAAGATGGTCCATTATCAGATGGGAAATATGATCACAGCCGCCCATTTCCTTTACCTCCCCGAATAGTCCTCCCAAAACTCGCTAAGGAGTTCTCTCAATTTCCCGGTGGCGCGGAACAGATGGGTTTTGACCGTCCCCTGGGTCACTCCCATGACCTCGCCGACTTCCTCAATCGTCAGCCCTTGGTAATAGCGCAAAACGAAAGCGCGCTGCTGGTTTTCAGAAAGCAGCTTTACCGCTTCCGCTATTCTCTCCGCGATTTCCCGATTGCTGACCTCGCTCTCGGTGTCCGACAGGGACAAGCCGATGAGCCGCCCTTCCTGCTTCGTGGCCCTCAGGTCCTGGGCCGCATGTTGACGGCGCCGGTTATACCGATGCCGGTCAATGGCCAGGTTCGTCGCGATCCGCAGAAGCCAGGACCTGAAAGTTCCCGTCGGACGCCATCGATGCGCAAACCGATAAACCTTGATTAAGGTCTCCTGCGCAACGTCCAGGGCCTCCTCCCGGTTCTGCACGAATCGAAAGGCCACCCCGTACAACAAACCCTGATACCGGCGAACCAGCTGGTCGAAGGCCTCTTCATTTCCTGCCAGGAATTCCCGGACGAGGGCCTCATCCGGCGCTTGATCCCCCATATCCTCTCCGACTTTCGACCTGTCAGTCACAAAACGCCCCTGCACGGGGGAAGGTTGACACACTTCCGACCCGGGTTGAGGTTCTGAGGTCCCTGTTGTATCGTCGACAACCATTGCCTGCAATCACCCAATCCAACATAAACTATTATAGCATAACAATTTACAAGTCTCCCACCCCATTGGTTTCCAGTGAGACTTCCATTCTTTCGAATAAAACGCGGCGGGTACTTTGGCAGGTCAGATCCTGAGGATAGGTGTTCTTAGAAGGATTCCTGGAGGTTATGAACCGCTTTTGCCCAAAATAGAGTCGGAGTACCGGGAACTCCAATCGCACTTACAATATATCAAAAACCGGTCGATTTTTCACTCCATATATCGTAGGTCCGGAGAAGATCTATCCTAATAGCGGTCCGAGAGGAAAGGCGCCAGGCCAAAAAGACCTTGTAATAATTAAGTAAATCTATAGAATAATATTCCGAAGCCTCAATATCGCTCTGCCAACGAACCGCACCTCTTGGAGAGGTTCCTTCGAAGGCTACTGACTTGGGAGAAGGGCTATGAAGAATCTTCGTTACCTCATCGTCTCCCTGATAATCATGTTTGGGTCGGCCGGCCTGATTGCCGAGGAAGAAGACGCCGGAAAGACCTCGTTGGACGAGGTGGTCCAAGAACTGGCTGATGCTGGAAAGAAGATCAAAACCCTCCAGGCAAAGGGGCGAATGAGCACAAACGTGCAGGGAATGGCCATGGAGATGCTCGTCAGTATCTGGTACAAGGCGCCGGACAAGCTCCGGTTCGAAATGCAATCGATGTCCATCAACATCAAAACAACCGTGGTGAGAAAGGGGCAGACGGTTTGGATGGAAAATCAATCCCCGATGGGAAAGCAGGCAATAAAGATGGACCTTTCGCAGATGGCGGCTGAGGCGGAGGGGAAAGCCTCCATCATGGGTGCAGGAATAGGAGCACTGGGAGATCCGGGGCTTATTTTCTCGGAGCAATATGAGCAGCTGAAAGACATTTATGACTTTGAGTTCTTGGGAAAGCAGAAGAGATTTGGTGACGAGGACGAGGTCTATGTGTTTACGGGAACAGCGACTGACCAGGCGGCTGCTGGGACCTCTCTAAATTATTGGGTAGGTGTTGAAGACGGGGTTGTCCGGATATTTGAGTTGTCCTCACCGCAAGAAAAAGCCGCCTTAAGGTTTGAGTTTACGGACATTGATGTAAATCCATATTTGTCTAATTCTCGGTTTTTCTATACTCCCCCGCCAGGTGTAAAGGTGATAGATATGGCTGACGCCCTTCGGACACTCGAAGGTACAGGCGCGTTCCCTCCCGGCATGGGCGGATAAATCGCCTTCATACACCCTGGGCCGGAGTTCCATCCTTCCGACAGATCGGGGCACCAGAAATGCGATTTGGACTATTGGGAGCTCCGACAGGAAATCGAGAAACTGCTCCCTCTCTCGAAAGAAACAGAGGCCGAGAGCGCCGGAAGAAATTCACCTCACCCTGGCACAAAGCCAGACCTGCCTTAATCAATCAGACCGTTTCGTCCGCATCGCCGAGACTCGCCGAGCGCCGCATGATTTCCGCCGTTGCGGCCTCGATGGCCTGCCTGCGCGGCAACTGTCGATCCAGCGGAGGAAGGCGGAAGGGCTTTCCGAAGCGGATCCTGGCACGCGAAGGAGTTAGGGCGGCGCGGGGAATGGAAGTGGTCGATGGGGTCCCCTCGATCCTGGCGGGAACGATGGGGACGTTCGCATGGAGCGCAATCATGGCCACGCCGTGCTTGAGCTCCTCCTCCACTCCCTCGACCATGATGCGGCCCTGAGGGAAGATTCCGAGCACACCCCCTTCTTTGAGAGTGCTCATGGCGCGCTTGATCGCTGCGACATCCCGGCCGTCACGCCGCGTCGGGATGCTTCCCGTTACGTTGGCCAGCCAGCGGATAGTCCGCATCTCGTAGAATTCCTTTCCCATCATGAACGAAATGACCCTGCCCGTGCAGGCCTGCAGCAGGCACGGATCCACGGGGCAAGTATGGTTGGAGACAAGGATCACGGGGCCCTTTTCAGGAAGCGGGTCCTCAGGAGGGATTTTGAGACCGTAGATCCAGGTGCAATAGAGCCGGTTGAGCTCCCTGGCGAAGGCCACGAGCGGCGGCTCGGGTGAGCGCAGGATGCACCATGCCATCCAAACCCCGAGAGTCGTGGGAAAAATGAGGAGAAATACAATTAAAGAGAACATAAACATCGGTCATCTGTGAGGAACTTTACAATGTATTTCCCATAGGGGACAATGCCCGAATACGATGGCAGGAAAATGTCCCAATCTCCTTGGGAGACCAAGGGATAGGGTCTTTTTTCACTGAATTTTCGTCTCAAAGAAAGAACCATGTTAGCCACAAGCACCAGCAAGATACCGGGGCAATGCTGCGATATGGCTATAAGGCCCCGTTTATCTTACATATAAAGAGGTTAGGAGCAATGATCATGCAGAAACCGGGAACACTGGCCGCCGCATTGGCAATCCTTCTACTGGGCACGTTTGTGACCTGCGGCCGCGGCCCGGCGGATACAGAAGACGAAATATCCTCGACAGAGGAAAAGGATAAATCCATGATCGAGCACAAACACACGAACCAACTGATTAACGAAACAAGTCCTTATCTCATCCAGCACGCCCACAACCCCGTGGATTGGTATCCTTGGGGCGAGGAGGCGCTGACCAGAGCAAAGAAGGAGGACAAGCCGATTTTCCTGAGTATCGGTTATTCGGCCTGCCACTGGTGCCACGTAATGGAGCGCGAGAGCTTCGAGAACGAAGAGATCGCCAAGATAATGAATGAGAACTTCATCAACATCAAAGTGGACCGGGAAGAGCGGCCGGACCTGGATGAAGTATACATGGATGCGGTCAATCTGATGACCGGCAGGGGTGGATGGCCGATGTCGGTGTTCCTGACGCCGGACCTCAAGCCGTTTTTCGGCGGCACCTATTTCCCGCCGGAGGATCGGTTGGGGATGGTCGGATTCCGCACTGTCCTCGCACGAGTCGCGGAAATCTACAGGGACCAGCGGGATGAAGTAGAGCAGCAGTCGAGCCGACTTGTCGAGCATCTCGGCCAGGTCTCAAAGATGAGCGCAGGCGAGGGAGAACTGGGCCGGGAACTCATCGACCAGGCGGCCTCTCAGTTGCAGAGCCGCTTCGATCCCCAGGACGGTGGGTTTGGGCCTGCACCAAAGTTCCCGCAAAGCATGGGCATGTCCCTCCTCCTCCGGCAATATCGAAACACAGGGGACGAAACATTCCTTCAGATGGTGGAAGTGACGCTGACCAAGATGGCATCCGGGGGGATTTACGACCAATTGGGAGGAGGATTTCACCGTTACTCGACGGATGCGCGGTGGCTTGTCCCCCATTTCGAGAAGATGCTTTACGACAACGCCCTGCTGACGAAAAGTTACCTGGAAACGTACCAGGTCACGGGCAAGCCATTCTACCGGGAAGTCGCACGCGAGACGCTGGACTATGTGCTGCGGGAGATGACCGGCCCGGACGGCGGCTTTTATTCCACTCAGGACGCCGACAGCGAGGGGGAAGAGGGGAAATTCTTTGTCTGGACGCATGACGAAGTGAAGGAGATTCTCGGCGAGGAAGACGCGCGAGTGATCTCCCGCTACTACGGGATTGAAGAGAATGGAAACTGGGAAGAAGAGAAAAACATTCTTCATGTGGATACCCCGCCGGAGACGGTTGCCAAGCTGCTCGGAATAAGCCAGGAAGAGTTGGTGAAGACAGTGGAAACTGGGAGCGAGAAGCTTTTCGCAGTGAGAGAAAAACGGATTCGCCCCGGTCTGGACGACAAGGTCCTCACGGCATGGAATGGAATGATGATCTCCTCGATGGTGGACGGGCACCAGGTCATCGGCGACGAGCGCTATCTGGAAGCCGCTGTCAATTCGGCGGAGTTCATCTTGAAGGAACTGGCGAAGGATGGAAGGCTTCTGCGGACTCACCGCGCCGGGAAAAGCCACCTGACTGGATACCTCAACGATTACGCCTACTTCATCGCAGGGTTGATTGATCTCTACGAAGCAACGTTTGATCTGCGGTGGCTGGAAGAAGCGCTGCGTTTCAACGACACGTTGATCGAGCATTTCTGGGATGATGAAGGCGGGGCTTTCTTCTTCACTGCGGACGATCACGAGAAGATGATTATCCGGTCCAAGAACCCACAGGACAATGCGATCCCGTCCGGTAACTCAATTGAAGTGATGAACCTGCTGCGTCTCGCAGAGTTGACCAGCCGCACGGAACTCAAAGAGAAAGCGGTCGAGACCCTGAAGGCCATCACGCCCATCGCCCAGCGATATCCTGCGGGATTCGCGGAGCTCCTATGCGGGCTGGACTTTTTCCTGGACACGCCCAAGGAGATCGTGATTGCGTCCAACACCGGCCCCGGCTCCGTGGGCGAAATCCTGGGCACGGTGCACTCCAAATTCATCCCGAACAAGGTCCTGGCCTTTGCGGGGGGGCAACAGAGCGGGTCCGACCTCATCCCGATGCTCGAAGGCAAGATCGCTCAGAACGGCCGGCCAACCGTTTACGTTTGCGAAAACTACACCTGTAAGAGGCCCGTGACGACGGTTGAAGAGTTGGATGCGCTGTTAAAGTAAGGGGAGAAGATTCACCACAGAGTACAGAATGTCAAGTGCGAAGTGCTAAGTTCACAGTGCGAAGTTGTGGAAATTGGCGGAGAGGTTCGAAAGTACGGACGAAAGAACTGTGCACTTGGAACTTGGCACTGATTACTAACTCGTCCTCTGTGGTGAGAAAAGGCTGTCAGGCGACTTGGACAGGCGAGACGAAGATTTCGGAGGCGATGTTGAGGCCGATGGCGCGGTCGCCCAGGTCGGTCTGGACGGTGATCGGACCGCCGAAGGGTTCTTTCCGCAACACGGCGACTTTGGCGCCGGGAACGAGGCCCAGCTCGCCTAGATAGCGAAGGTGGGCCGGATCTCCGTCGCTCACGCGGGAGACAACAACGTGCCTTCCCTCGGCGATCTCGGAAAGGCGCTCCAGATCCGTCTCATCGATGAGGCCTTCCCGGGTCGGGATGGGGTCTCCGTGGGGATCAAAGGTGGGGCGGTCGAGCTTTTCATCAATGAGCTGTTCCAGGTCTTCAGAAATGAAGTGCTCCAGCCGATCTGCTTCGGCATCGACTTTGTCCCACGGCATTCCCGCGATCTTGTGAAGGAAAAGCTCAACCAGGCGGTGATGGCGAATGACCTGCTTGGCGGCTGCTTCGCCCTTCCGGGTCAGCTGAACGCCGCGATACGGCGCCAAATCCACGAATTCCATCTCAGAAAGCTTCTTGATCATCTCCGATACCGAGGACATGGAGACCCCCAGCTCCTCGGAGAGGCCGGACGTGGTGGCCTTCCCCCCATGCGAGGTCAGTTTGAACACCGCCTTCAGATAGTCCTGGATGACGGGCGTGACTTCTGGGAGAACGGATTCTTTTTTATTATCTTCTTCTTGATCCTTCAAGACCTTGTCCTTTCAGTCTCCCATTCTCAAGTATCCCGGCCGGAATTATGAAAACTGTAACAGATTTTGACGGGTACCGCACTCGTTAAAAGGCCGCTCTGTCAATGAACGCAATCCCCTCGGAATTGTCGGCTTATGAGAATGCTTCCACAAGAGATGCCCTGGGAAGTAATGACTCTTGCGCTTAAGATAGGAAGGGTATTTTGAGACCGAGCAAGACTAATTGCCGACCCGGTCGGAAATCAAGTCCGCGATCATCCCGATGAACTTGGGATGCGACCCGACGGTCTCCGCCCGCCAGAATCCGATGCCGCATTCGGCCGCGGTCTCCTTCGCCTCCACATCCAGATCGTAAAGGACCTCGATATGGTCGCAGAGGAAGCCGATCGGAGAAACGATCATGTCCTCGACGCCCTCCTGCTTGAGGGATCGAATGAGATCGTTGATATCGGGCGAAGTCCAGGGAACCCCGGCAACGTGGGCCTGGCTTTGGTAGGCAATCGTATGCTTGTCCTTTCCGAGATACTCAGCGACAGCCGCCGCGGTAGCCTCGAACTGCTGGCTGTAAGGGCCTATCTCCGCGACGGACACGGGGATGGAGTGGGCCGTGAAGACAAGTGCGGCGTTGTTGAAGCGTTCCTCGCCAAGATCTCGAGTCTTCTCGCGGATCAGGTCTGCAATGGCCTCCGCATACCCGGGCCCCTCAAACCAGGGATCGAGGTATTTGACGATGGGTGCGCCCTCCCCGATTTCGTTCGTGGCCCTTGTGACCACTTGCTGATACCATTCCCAGCTCACTTTGGACTGGTGAGGCGCCATGATGACAGCGAGCGTATGGCGTTCCCCGTTATCGGAGATCTGGCCGATAACATCCTTCAGATAGGGCCGCCAGTGGCGCATCCCCGCACGGACCGGCATTTTGATGTTTCGCTCGCTCAGCGCGTCCTGCAACGCCGAAGCCTGCCCAAAGGTCAGTTTATTGAACGGCGACGTGCCGCCAAGGGCGTTGTAGTGCGCTGCCACTTCGGTGATCCGCTCCTGATTGGAAGGGGTATCCCCCACAATCCCTTTTATGAAGCAGGCAGCAAGGCCAGGGCATCCAAGATCGCAAAGGCCGCACCCTTCCTCGGTGGGGCCCCCAAAAGCAACCAGCAATACATTATCGTAACCATTTATCATGGGGTCATTCTCCAAGGTGCCGACAGACAATTATTCTATTCCTGCGCGGGCCGAAACTAAAGAAAAAAGGCCTCTGGTTATCGCCAGAATTCACGCAACTCCTGCGCATTTTTACAATATTCTAGCCCCACAACTCACTGGGAGTCAAGAGCTTTGGATTCGATGACGACTGGGGCCGGATGCTCTCAAAATACACCAGCTCCGACTCTGCGGACTATGCCTATGCGTACGGCGGAAAGCTGTCGTATCTCTCGTCCGATTTCCCTGGTGAAGGGACCATTTACTACGGATACGGCGGCGATGGGAAGCTGCGCGAAAGGGATGTGGTCGGTGGCGACTATGATTGGTACAATTATGACGCAGGTTGGAACTGGATCAACACGGAAGATGACGAGGGAGCATTGGCTAAGTCCTTTATTTCTCGTTCCCAAGTTGCACTTGGGAACGCCAGTGTTTCCAATGCTGCGTGTTGGGTATCGCTTACAAGGGCAGAAGGTAACCCTCTATCGCCGCACGGGCCTCTTTCGTTTGATTTCCGGCCGGTGCGCACCGCCATTGTTTCGGCACATCCGCATAGCCTGGCATAGGTCAAAGCACAGCTTTTTGGGCATATGCGTTCCCAAGTGCAACTTGGGAACGAGACTTAAGTCGAAAACGGGGCGTATCATGGTTATGAGGCGGCCCGCGGCGGATGGGCGTACACTATGCCACGGGATATGCGGCCCGCTTTTCATGAAAGGGGTGTTTCCCATGAATAGAAACAGGTGGTTGATCGTGGCCTTGCTGGTGGCCGGAATGCTGATCGGCTGTGCGCTGAATTCGCCCAATACCACGGATTTGGGTTACATGCTAACGGAGGACGAGTTGAACAAGTTCCTGGCTGTTGTTTTGACCCGTTCTTACGATGATGGGGGATTCAATGTGGTGGATCCAACGACCGTGGCCAGCAGTTTCGGCCCATATCCTGGGTTTGAAAAGGAGATGATAGAGTTCATGCAAAGTAAACTCCAGATTGAGGGCTTCGACGCGAAGCCGCTTGTTGATGCGCTGCATGAAGTAAACCGAAAGAGCATCCGACTCACCTTACCTTCCGATGAAGCCAAAGGATACGTAATCGACTACGACGGAAGATACGATCGGTATTTTGATGCCGACGGTGGGGGCTGGGAAAAGTTATACGAAGAAAACCCCAAGGCTCATGGAATGATCACTGTGTCGCTTCCTGTATATGATCGGGAAAAAGGCATTCTGCTGGTGTACGTTATAACTGGAACCCCCGTGGTGTACGTTTCAACTGGAACCCCCGGGTGGGGGTCTGCCGGAACCGTGATCGCTTACCAATACCGGGATGGCGTGCTTAAGAGAATTTTCAGGGAGTCTCTTTGGGAGTGATAAGCCCGGAAATTGAAATTTAAATAGAAATGGAAAATGCGGCTTGCGGCGGTCGCGGTTGGGTCTATGTGGCAAATCCCGGCATGACCCAATCCTGAGAAAAGCTTTGATATCCCCAGAATGAGAAATCCAAGCCTATATCCAGACTTAGATAGTGGCCACGGATTGAGGACATTTGCCGTATACAAACATCGAACTCAAGGCTACGAAGCAGTGAAGCAAGGCTTCTCGTGGCCAGCCTTTTTTTTCTTGTGGATTTAAAAGGCAAATTAGGGCAAATTAGGGACGGCAAATTAGGCAAATTAGGGACAGTCACCTATAAATTGACGTTATTTACACATACACGGACACAAATCAGATCAGCAGCATGACGGGCGCTCTGAGATAAGCCTGAAGGGCGACGTTGTCCAAACCTCGCCTCACAGACCTGAAAGATTTCCTGCTCAGTATTCTGCCGAATACTCCAGCTCGTCCTCAATACAGCCTGTCCAAAGGATTCCGGGTTCGGTCCATACAGATGCCCAAATTCATCGGTCTAATCCTGTCGGTTCTAGCAATTCTCTCCCCCCCTCTATGACAAGCGCGTTACATAAACATAGTACGCCCCATAAGTCCTGCCCTCACCCAGACCATCGACGAACCAGGCCTGACAACGGGTCTTGCCGGCCTTGAGATTGACCCGGAATTTAACATCGACCGCGTCCGGTGGGATCGGCTTCGTCTCGTCGTAATCCGCGATCTTCAGCCGCACATCCGTAACCATCAGGATCTCGTCAGGTTCTGTCTCGTGGATTGAAATGGGTGCCGTGATGGGGCGGTTCACTTCTTCCGGCCACCGGCGCACGGAGAATTCGTATGTCCCATCGCGCGCAACCTCCACCGCCCAAAAACCATCGGTCCGACCGGCCTGTCGGACCGTGTCGTGATTCCACACCACCTGCCCGTGCACATCGTGGCACATCAGGCAGGTGGGATTCTGCTCGGGCGAGCCGATGACGATCTCACAGTACTCGTCGAAGCGCCTGGAGGTATCCGCCCACCATTCTTCGTAGGCAGAGCGAAGTCGTGTTACGACACCCGGATGCTGGTCGGCGACGTCATGATCCTGATGAGGATCCGCTTTGATATCGTACAGCTTTTCGCCGTCAATGAGACGCCAGCGATCGGTCATGGTGGCGCTCTGGCGCCATTTGATGGGATGATCGACACGCTGCGAGTCCGTCACGATGACTCGCTCAGGCCATTCGACACTCGTAGCTGCGAGCAAAGGGACCAAGCTCACGCCGTCAAATTCAACCTCTCCGGGCTTCTTCACGCCGCACAGTTCGACGAGTGTCGGAAGGATATCGATGTGCGCGGTGATGGGGTCGATATCACGTCCGCCTTCAAGACCACCCCCCGGCCAGCGGATGAAAAACGGGACGCGGTGGCCTCCATCGTACTGGCTGCCTTTCCAATCACGCATTCCGGCGTTGAACCTCTCGGGGGCGCCCCCTGCGGGATCGGCGCCGTTATCGGTCATGAATATAAGAATCGTATTCTCTGCGAGGCCAAGTTGTTCCAGGCGCCCCATGAGCTTACCCATATTGTCGTCAATATTCGTGATCATTCCATAATGTTCCGCAAACGGAGACGGGAGGCCTTTCTCCTTGTAAATCCGGGTGTATCGGTCAGGGACGAAATAGGGCGAGTGGGCAGCATTCGTTGTGAGATAACAGAAGAACGGCCGGTCCTTGTTGGATTCGATGAACTTTATCGCCTCACTGAACCAGATATCCGTGCAGTAGCCTTCAAACTTCTCCGGCTCTCCGTTTCGAAAATACGTATCGTCAAAATAGTTGTTGCCCCAGAAGTCGATGCCTTCCCCGACGCCGCCGCCCTGGTGAATCATCACATCGTGAAATCCCCGATCTTGCGGCCGGAAGGGGTAGTTGTCGCCCAGGTGCCACTTGCCGAAGATACCGGTCCGATAGCCGCCGGCAGCAAAGATATCGGCCATCGTGACCTCGTCTCTTCGCAGGAGCGATCGGCCCATAATTGTGTGCCAGACGCCCGTCCGGTTGCAGTTCCGGCCGGTCATCAGGGCCGCCCGGGTGGGTGAACAGGTCGGGCTGACATGGAAGTCGGCCAAGCGGAGACTTTGGGAGTGCATCTTGTCGAGGTTGGGCGTTTGGATGACGGGATTGCCGTGGCAGGCCAGATCACCATAACCCTGGTCATCGGTAATGACCAGGATTACATTGGGCCTTCTCGCAGCAGCCTCGACCGAGGTGAAAAATCCGGAAGCGGCCGACGACGAGGCGGCGCCAAGGCCCACTGCTTTCAGAAATTGGCGACGTTTCACTTGGGTCCCCCCCACCCGTTTTTCCAGACGCTGGAGGTTCCGGCGGGATACCCATATGTTAGCCTCCGGATTCCCCAAACACAATAGTCATTCCCTTTTAATGAATTGGTGGAAGCGATGCAGCGCGCGTGCAAAAGGGAAGGCGTGGTGAAAGTGCAGGTAGAGCTGGGGAAATAGCAACCCTGTTTAAGGCGGACTTGGGCTTCAGCGATTTACACAAACCTACAAACGGTCGGCGTCCTTAATCCTCTTCGTCCTTTTCTGACTGTTTCATGCCCAGAACCGCAACCTCATCTTCCGACAGAGGACGGTCGTAGATCCGGACATCGTCGAGTAGTCCCCTAAAACTCCTCCCTATCATCACGTCCAGATCGCTGCCGGTATCCAACGGCCAAAGGTCCAGCAGACCAACACCATCGACTTCGGCGATGTCCCCGTCCAGGTAAAGGGTAACGTCGTCATGGAGGTTCGGCAGTTCGGCCTCCCGTACGACGGCGACAACGTGATGCCACTCGCCGTCGTGGACTTTTTGTTCCATGTAATAGTAGCCCCCGCTTGGAGTCACCCCAACGGCCTGACTGATGAAGCAGAACAAGAACATCTTGCCGTAGTCGTCGTGCCCCCAGGACAGGATCTCCCCCCGGGGAGATTCCGTCTTGATCCAGGCAGCCACTGAGCGCGCCTGCGTGCCGGTAACTCCCTTGTATCCGGAGATCGCAACGTAATTCTCCTCCCCCCCACCGAATTTCAATGCCTTCCCAATCCGGCCCTCACCGGAATTCTTGTCAAACGACAAGCTTCCCGTGAGAGTCCCATTCCGCTTATTCTTGGACGAATCTGCGCAAGTCTTGCCTGAGGTCTCGTCAAATCTCCACCAACCGACAAGATGCGGGTCCTTGTCCAAGGATTCCGATGTGATCTCGCCGGCTTCAAGAGAATTCCCGGGCAGCAAAACGGACGTGAGGCCGGCCACCACCACTAATGACAACATACATCTCCAGGGTCGATACATCGTTCTTCTCCTTAGGAGGTCGGCCCTTCAATCTCCTGAATTCGCTTTTGGAGGGCCCGAATCTGATACCCGTGGTAAATAATGAGAACCCAAGCACAAACCAGACTAATGGCGCCAAGAATATTGCCCATCTCCGTTTCTCCCGTACACCGAGTAAAGACCCGGCTTCTTCCGGGTTTTCCCAATAACAACCGAGTCTATTTCCACTTGAGCCGGCGGATATGCAGCCGGTGTTCGCCATGGCAGTCGGTGCAGTATTTTTCCGTGGCAGCACCTGACAAGACGGCTTCATGCGGCTCTTCATACAGGTTGTTCCCAGGATGACACTCCATGCAGAAGGGATTGACCTGGTCCAGGGTGTAGATCGCCTCGGGAGCCGTCCCGTTTCCACCTTCAGCCCACGATTCGTCGGCCATGTGCTCGTCGCTTTCGCCGTGGCAGCGCGCACAGCCAATCCCGACAGCCGTGTGAGTCACGGCAAGATCTTCCTGTTGGTAGTTCACGTGACAAACATAACAACGGCTGTTGTCGGCTCCGCCTTCCAGCCTCGAATCGTCCTCCGCGCTGTCGTCGAGCAATAGCAGGGGTTCGTCATCCAGCAGCATGTCCGGCTGAGCCACAGCCTGCTCCTGGCTTGTCTGACACGCCGCTATTCCTGTGGCCACGACCGCATACAGTGCTACCACAGCAAGAAAGCGCATACTACGGATCTCCACGAGGATTGAGGTACAGGAGTGTTATTGTTTACGCTCAGTTAAAATCAGGACTCTGTATGACCCGCAGCCTGTCTACACGTATTCCCACTGTTTCAGCCACTGATACTGCGGCGGCAGCTTGGCCATCGTCTCCCTGTTCAACCCTTCCAGAGCGGCTTTCTCAGCCACGTCAAACTGGCGGCGTTCCATCACCGCTTTGGCGATATTGTCGAGTTCTTCAACACGATCCACGCCGGGAATGGGGTGGACCGTGTTGCTGTGCAGAATGTAACGGATCGCTAACCGAGCCCGCTTGTTGTTTTCTTCCGGATCGTCCCTGAACAACGACGCGGCTGCGAAGGGCTTGATACCGAATGCGCCCACATCGCACTTTTTGAGCGCCGCAAAGAGACTATCTTTGGGAGCGGCCTTGGACATGGTAGTGAAGGGAAAGCAAACAACGTCGATTTCGGGGAAATATTCGATCATGAACTTGGTCCAGCGACGGTCGTGGGAGGAAAAGCCGACGAACCGCGCTTTCCCCTGCTCCTTCGCCTTTGACAAGGCCTCGACGATCTCGCAGGAGGTGTTGAATGTGTGCCGGCCGCCGGGCTCCAGGCAGGTAATGCGCCACAGGTCGGTGTATTCCTGCCCGGATTTCTTGAGAAGGTTATCAAGGACCTTCAGCAGCCTCTTGGCTGTCCGATACTCCAGCTCGCGCGGTTCTCGGGCGTCATCGGAAAGGGCCAGGTACATCTGGTCGCGACGTCCCTTTAGCGCTGCGCAGTCTCGCAACAGCTCATAGTCGCTGCAGGAATCGATGTAATTGATGCCCAAGTCGATAGCGCGACCGACAATGTCGCGACGGAGCCGCCCATCAGTGCTTGTGTGTCCGCCAAGACACACAGCAGAAACCATCAGATTAGTTTTCCCCAACCGCCGATATTCCATGTTCTCGTTGTAGTTGAGAATCTTGGACGTATCGGGTGCGGCGGCCGCCTGCCGGGTCATTCCCACGACTGCGGAAAAACCAGCCGCGCCAACTGCTCCGGCTGCAACGTTCTGCACGAATTCCCTGCGATTGATCTGTCTACTTTTCATGTCGAATACCCTCGCGAGTAACATCCCTTATTCTCTGACGACCAACCTCCAACGACACGACATAAGACCCAGCACTCCAATGCAGGTTCGGGACCAGATCAGACAATACAACCTCATATTACTCTGCAATATTGGCCGCTTTAATTATAATTTTCAAGAAAAAAGCACAGGTTGACACGAGATCAGCTCCGTTTGGCCGAAGCTCGTGTATCTCAATAGACTGTTCGCTCTTGAAAATGGAAGATGGGAGCGAGAATGCGGCAGTTCAGGAGACCGCCGCTGTTTCCAGCCAGCCATAGGCCGGAAGGATTTCACCTGAGGGTTCCAGGGCGGTGCCTCAGGAATGCGCCAATTTGACAGGACAGGCCCTGAGAATCGCCACAGATTCTTAATCAGTTAAAGGTGAGTGATGTGTCTTCTCTGGTCGAAAATTCGGTGCGGCGCATCCCAAAAACGGAATTAGCGGGTATAATTAGGAGAGAATAGGGGCCGGGACAGGGATGCCTTCAAATTTGAACTCCACACAGAACTCCATCAATACCTCTCTTACCCCAGGACCATGCAAGAAAAACAAGAAGGCCGCCCGAGAAGGATTCCGGGCGACCTCACTGAGTCTGGTCGGGGCGACCAGATTTGAACTGGTGACCTCCTGCTCCCAAGGCAGGCGCGCTACCAGGCTGCGCTACGCCCCGGCAGTTCCCGTCGAAATGAGCGCGGTTGATTTGCGTTCTTGCCGGAAAATCGTACCAGAGCAACCGATACCCGTCAAGAAAGGCACCCGTACTACCGAAGTGAGAATGTTCCGGGAGGTAGTCTAATCCCCGAAATAACCGGAAGGACAAAGAAAGGCCCACGAGACATCGTGGAATCGCGACTTTTCATCGGGGGGAAGTCGAGCGTAAGAAGGTGTGGTCAGCCACCTTCCACGATGGAGCTCGTGGGCCTGGGGCAAATTACTTTTTAGTTCAACTCGCTTTTCGGCTTCACGACCGTCCTCACCATCCATTTAGGCGATCGATCGGAAAGCCTCATACCCTCCGTTCCAAACGATGCGATCCGGTAGTGATCTCCAATCGCGTCGTCATCCGTTGCCAAAACCAATCCAGCCCTCCCATCTGATCGGGGGCGTACTGCTACGTGGAACAATCCGTTCACTTCTATGGGAGGCAGGTCAATCCATGTCCAACCCAGCTCGTTCTTGAGGACGCCATAGGACCGAACCACCTCCGGCGTCACCGGATTCATGTCCTGGTCGTAAACGATGATGTCAAAAGTCCGTCCAAGTGTTCCGCTTCGCCAGTCAGTTGAATAGACGCGCCCATAGAGCCAAAGGTTTCGTAAAGTACACGGTTCCTCGGTCCTGAAGGTCACCCAGGCCGCTTTTCCTTCGCCGAGAGCAAGGCTTCCCTCAGGCGATCCGTCGTCGTAAGCCAGGAGCCTTGCTGATTGGACTGCAGGAACGCCAAGGTCTTTCGCCCACTTAACTTGTGCTTCCGTCTGCTCCACTCGGATGCGCTCTGGAGGTCCCGAGGCTCGAACTCGCGCCGATTCTCCCGCATTCAGGGGAAGGATTTCGCCTTCCGAACCTATGACAGCGAGTTTCCCTTCGATAAGATGAACCAGCGTCTCGAGGACCCCTGCGCGGACGTAAAAACGAGTGCCTGTAACGATGATCTTGCCTGTCGGTATATCAATTTCGAATGTCCTGTTGTCCAAATGGCGGGTAACTTCCACCATAATCTCGCCCTTCTCCAGCTTGAGAGATCGGGAGCCCTTTACATTCAGAACAGTGTCCTTGTTCATCATCACGGTGGTTTGGTCTTCCATGACAAATGCCACCAGACTCCCGTTATTCGTCGCAAGCCTTGACCCGGGATAGATTCCATACCCGAAGGGCACTTTCCGATAGTTCCCGGCCTCGATGACCTCGATTTCCGGCTGTCCCTCCATCTTCGCGACACTCCCCACGCTCGGAAGGTCCGGAGCGAGGCTTGCCACCGACATCGGGGAGGAGGCCCTCCAAAACATGAATATCATGCTGAAGAAGAATACCAGACAGGCGCTTGCCACCAACGGGAACAGCCACCTTCCCCGTGCCCGGCGACTCTGGGCGATGCGTTTTCGAATAGCGTATTCTTTGGCAGTCAGCCAACCATAGCCTTCATGGCCGAAAAGCCGATTTGCCACCCGCTCGGAAAACCCGGCGGGGAGCCGATCAGCCGACAGTGCCCGATGAAGCAGGCTCATTCCCTTCTTGATCTCAAACTGCTTCTTGCAGCAAACGGTGCAACCGCCCAGGTGCTGCTGGACCAATGCCTGCGTTTCCAGGTCCAATTGTTCGTCAGAAAACGCTTGCAGAAGGGACCCTATCGACTCGCATGATGCCATCTGTCTTCTTCGTCTCCCAACGCCGTTTTCAACCGGCGCCTTAAAGTCTGATTCCCGCGATATAAGAGTCCGCGAACCGCTCCGGTGGAAGTCCCCAGAAAGTCCGCTATTTGCTCATACGACAAGTCCTGCATGTACCTCAGCAGGATGGGAAGCCTGTATTTTTCCGGCAGGTCAAGAACTGCCTTCCGGACCTGCTCATGAAGCTCCGCTTCCTCGGCAGTCTCCGCGACGCTTTTTTCCTCCCTGAACTGAGACCAATCGAACGAATCCGGAACTTCGTCCAGAATCCGTTCCCGCCTCTTCCGCTTTTTCAGCCAATTGGAACTGAGGCGGGCGGTGATTCCTCTAACCCAGGAACCAAACCGCGAAGGATCCCGGAGACTCGGCAATGAGCGATATGCCTCGAGGAAAATCTCCTGGGCCAGCTCTTCGGCCTCCAAGGGCCTCTTCACGTAGCTATATGCCAACCCGTAAACGGAACCCTGATACTTCTTAACCAGCTCACCGAATGCTTCGTGGTTCCCTCCTAATGTCAAGAGAACCAATCGCTCATCGTCGAACTGGGAGCTTCCGTTCACTCCCCCACCTTCCTTTCTTGCTTCCCATATAGTAAGTGGCCGCGAGGGGCCAAGATGTCACGCAAAATTTTTCTCACAACAATGGTTTTTACGTTTATCGCATTATTATATCACGTCGTGGGCGTTTTTCCGTCCCATCGCGCCCAATATCGTGAAGTTTTTCCAGTGTTCCATACAGAAAAGCTTTCTCTTTACATTAAATGATCGTCCAATGAGGAAGACTCGTTCCCTTAGAAGCCAAATATTGGTAAAATTCCCGCCATTCGGATCTGGGTCCGAAAGGAGAATGTACTGTGAGAAAAGAGCGAATGGACCGTCGAAGCTTTCTTTTCCGGGCGATTGCCGGCAGTTGGATTGTCATAAGCGGATTCTTAGGGGTGGTCTTTGGTGGATATGCTCTCTCCCCGAGCCTTCGCAGGTCCAATTCCAAGTGGGTCACTCTTGGAAATATAACGGATTTCGTTCCCGGCCGGATGACGAGTAAACGCATCTCGATCGAAATTAAAGACGCATGGGCCAGGCGCAAATCACGACAAATCTTCTATGCCAAGAGGGGCGAACAGGACGCCGTTACCGTTTTCTCAACGACCTGCACTCATCTGGGATGCAATGTCGCATGGGACGAACCCACCAAGACGTTTGTGTGTCCTTGCCACGGCGGGGCTTATGATGAAGACGGCCGGGTGATCGCCGGGCCTCCCCCGAGACCCTTGGACAAGCTGGAGACCGTCATCGAGAACGGCGAACTTAAGGTTAGAGTCGGCTGATGAATCGGGGCAGGCAAATCTTTGGATGGATCGAGGATCGACTGGGGGTTTCCGCGCCGGTCAATGAGTTGTTGAATGAACGCCTGCCTGGAAATGTGGGCTGGCTGCAGACCCTGGGCACGGCTGCGCTCTTCATGTTCTCCGTTCAGCTCATCTCCGGGATTTTCCTCGCCCTCTATTATGTTCCTTCCCCCGACCACGCCTACCAGAGCCTGAAGTTTATCGAACAAGAAGTCCTTCTCGGCCGGATTGTCCGCGCTCTTCATCATTGGGGTTCGAGTTTGATGGTCTTCGTGGCGTTTCTGCACATGGTGCGCGTCTACTTCACCCGGGCGTACCGGAAGCCGAGAGAGCTGACTTGGATCGTCGGGGTGTTCATCCTTCTCTGTGTGCTTGGATTCGCGTTCACCGGGTACCTGCTCCCGTGGGACCAGAAAGCCTACTGGGCCACAGTCGTTGGAACGGAAATTGCCGGGACAGTCCCCTTGCTCGGCCCGCATATCATGCGAATCATGCGCGGCGGAGAGGCGCTGGGCATGGCGTCCCTTCCGCGGTTCTACGCGATCCACGTCATTGTTCTGCCGCTGATGATGCTGGGACTGATCGTCACACATCTCCACTTGATCCGGCGTCACAAGGTTGCTGGGGCGGGAGATGAAGTTCCCGCAGAGGGCGGCGCCGCCTCCGGAAAACTCCGTCCCTATTTCCCCGATCACTTCGCCAAAGAAACAGCGGTTATCTTTGTGTTCTTCCTTCTTCTTATCGGGCTGTCGATCTTCGGACATGTGGCGATGGATGCCCCGGCCGATCCATCGGACACCGAGTACATTCCGCGGCCGGAATGGTACTTCCTGTTCCTGTTTGAGCTGCTGAAGGTCTTCGAAGGCCGTTTCGAGTTGGTGGGAAGCGTGATCCTGCCCACAATCGGAATTCTGGCCCTGATTGCCGTCCCGTTCCTGGACCGGGGCCAAAGAGCCGGGTCGAAAATCCTTACCCTCCAGCGAGCGGCCGGCGTCGCGGTCATCGCGGCCCTGGTTGTCCTGACCCTGAAGGGCATCCTGACCGCTCCCGAGTCCCCTGAAGGCGGCGAGCTGATGGCAGCAGCGGATGCTCAGGGAACTCTCCAGGCCGACCAAGGCCCCATGGGAGGATCTATCCAGGAGCTTTCGGAGGACCCTGTGGTCTTGACCGCCACCCAACTCGCCGGAAAGGGATTCTATAAGGAGTTCGATTGCGCCCGGTGCCATGTCGTCCGCGGATTCGATTTCGTATCGGAACGCATGGGCGATCCCGGATGGCTCCACACACACTTTGCCGATCCGGATGTGTCCGGCACGCCTCTGGACGTCCCATCGCAAGCAACTGATTCCCTCCCCGCATTCGTGAAGCTCCTTGGAGAGCTGCAAGACCGTCCCATGGAGCCGTCTTCCACCCAATTGGAGCACGGGGCGCGCCTTACTCTGAAACGGAAATGTCTGATGTGCCACACGATCCATGGTGAAGGGAGCGACAAGGCCCCGGACCTCTCCGACATCGGTTCCAAACACCCCGAAGAATGGTTCAAACCCTTTCTCCTCGATCCCCAAATGTATGAGCCCGACTCGCCCATGCCCTCCCAGAAAAGCCTTACCCCGGAAGAACTCGAGGACCTGATTGCCTACCTCCTGAGTCTGCGGTAAGGATACCCCGACTTGTCCGCCACTGGCGGAAAGGGGCGACGCGATCTTCGATCCCCGGTTCCGTCATGCGTCTGCCACAGGCGGATCCTTTCTCGTTCCCAAGTTCAACTTGGGAACGAGGGGACGAACAGATCCCGGTTCCCTGAAGGGGAACAATATGAATAGCCGTGGGCGAAGCCCGCGGATACGGAGCAGTCAGGGCCCCGGCCCTGAAGGGGTCGGATATGATTCCTCGCCGAACCGAAAACCACGAGCGAAGAATTGTTCAGCCATGTAGGATGGGCCTCGGCCCATGCTGTATTTGTTTTGATGGGCCAAGGCCCATCCTACAATCTTACCTCCGGCAAGAACGAAAAAAATCGCGCAAATCGCACAAACCCTGCATAATACAGATACATTTTCCGTCAGAATTATGATATAAATTCATCAGGCGCACCTCCCTGGAGAGAGTTCCAGAAGGATCTTTCGCATGATGTCCTCGACTAGTCTTCGGACCCCTCTTTCACTATTCCTCCTCATAGCGCTCGCATCTGCCCTTTCGTTCACCATCCTCACCCAGGAAGGCGAAGGCCAAGCGGCCAAGATGTACTGGACGGACATCCTCACCGACAAAATCCAGCGAGCCAATCTTGACGGTTCCACCATTGAAGACCTCGTCACCAGCGCCAACGGCCTGGTCGATCCCCAGGGCATTGCCCTCGACCTGTCCGCCGGCAAGATGTACTGGATAGCCGCGGGCACAGACAAAATCCAGCGGGCCAATCTGGACGGTTCCACCATTGAAGACCTCGTCACCAGCGCCGACGGCCTGAGCAGTCCCATTGACATTGCCCTCGACCTGTCCGCCGGCAAGATGTACTGGACGGACGCGGGCACAGACAAAATCCAGCGGGCCAATCTGGACGGTTCCAACATTGAAGACCTTGTCACCAGCGCCGACGGTCTGAGCGGCCCCATCGGCATTGCCCTGGACCTGCCCGCCGGAAAGATGTACTGGACGGATTTCAGCAATGACAAAATCCAGCGGGCCAATCTCGACGGTTCCAACATTGAAGACCTCGTCTCCGGCCTGGACAACCCCCGGCGCATTGCCCTCGACCTGTCCGCCGGCAAGATGTACTGGACAGACTCAGGCACTAAAAAAATCCAGCGGGCCAATCTTGTCGGTTCCATCATTGAAGACCTCGTTACCATCGCCGACAATCTGGGTGGCCCCGAGGGCATTGCCCTCGACCTGTCCGCCGGCAAGATGTATTGGACGGACGCGGGCACAGACAAAATCCAGCGGGCCAACCTTGACGGTTCCGCCATTGAAGACCTCGTCACCGGCTTGGGCATCCTCCGGGACATTGCCCTCGCCCTCGGAGGCGAGGGCGAAGGCGGAGAGGGCGAAGGCGAAGGTGAGGGGGAGATTGAGGGGGAAGTTGGGCCGATTCCGATCAGCTTCGCCGATCCGAACCTGGAGGCGGCGGTCCGGAGCGCAATCGGAAAACCGACGGGGGATATCTTCCCGAGCGATGTTGTGGGACTCACTGATTTGGAGGCATTTGAATTGGGTATTGCGGACCTGGGCGGCATAGAATACTTGACGAGCCTCCGGTATCTCAGGCTCAGCAACAACTCCATCAGTGATATCAGCCTATTGTCCGGGCTGACCAGTCTGACCGACCTCAGCGTGAACGGGAATCAAATCAGCGATATCGGAGCGGTATCGGGGCTTACCAGCCTCACCGACCTCGACCTGAGCTATAACCAATTCAGCAATATCACGCCCCTTTCAGACCTGACCCGCCTCACCTACCTGGACTTGAGCGGCAATGCCGTCAGCGACATCAGTGTGGTCGCAAACTTCACCAGCCTGACCACTCTTCTCCTGAGCGACAACCAGTTCAGCGACGTCACCGCGGTGTCCGGTCTGACCAGCCTGACGGGCCTCGGCCTGGGCAGCAATGCCATTCAGAACATTACCCCATTGTCCGGCCTGACGAATCTGACCGATCTGAGCCTGACCGACAACCAAATCAACGATATCAGTGCGTTGTCGGGAATGACCCGGCTGACATTCCTCGATTTGGGTTACAACCAGTTCAGCAATATCACGCCGCTATCGGGCATGACTAACCTCACTTACCTGGACTTGAGCACCAATGCCATCAACGACATCAGCTTATTGTCGAACTTTACCCGCCTGACCAATCTTTTCCTGAGCGAGAACCAGTTCAGCAATATCAGCCCGCTGTCGGCCCTCACCAGCCTCAGAGATCTCAACCTGTCTTACAACGCGATTAGCGACATCAGCCCGGTCTCAGGCCTTATCAACCTGGTCATGCTTGACCTGAGCTTTAACCAACTCACCGATATCAGCGCGCTGGTGGACAACGCCGGCATTGGCAGCGGGGATACGGTCAGCCTCGAAAGCAATACATTGAGTCAGAAAGCTCTCTGTACGGATATCCCAATCCTGGAAGCGCGCGGGGTGTTCCTGACCTTCGAAGGCACCTGTCTCGGCGGTGAGGGGGAAGGCGAAGGAGAGGGTGAAGGGGAAATCATTCCGCTCGAAACGATTGTTGTCGCTCCGCCACCGGACGGGAACGATTCGACCGGCGACGGGACGGCGTTGAGCCCGTTCGCGTCCATCGGGAGAAGCCTTCAGCTCGCGGAGGCCATTGCGGGTTTGGATTTCCCCGTGGATATTAGCCTGGAGCCGGGAACATATGAAGAGCAAGTGGACCTGCCGGATTATGTCTCGTTGATTGGGAACGGAAGCGCGCCGGGAGACGTGGTAGTCAGGTTTTTCGAAATCGGACAGGGAGGCAGCAATGAAGCCGTGGTGACCGCGGGCGATCAGTCGACAGTGACCAACCTGACCCTTACAACCATTGATCCCATCGGGGCAGACATCACTATGCTTCTGGCGAACAACGTGAGTGTTGTCGTCGAAGAGGTAATATTCGACGGACTGGCCGGAGAAGGATCGAACGGAATCGTTATGCTCCGTAAAGGATCGAGCGAATCGGTTGTGAGAAATTGCGTGTTTAGAAACCTGGGTGACGGGGTCGAAGCGTTTGACACGGGCGCCCGATTCAATCAGAACCAGTTTGAAATGATTCTGGATACGTCCGTCAGGATTGTGGACATAGGGCTTTCGGCGAAACCCTTTGCTCAGGACGGAGAGGAGATCGAAACTCCCAATTTCGGCCGGTCCCAGCAGCCCGGAGAGAATGTCTTCAGGATCCAGGCGCTGGACACCGAGGAATTGCTGTTCAAGAACGAACTTGAACAGGTGACGCTCATAGCCGAGGAAAACAGCTACAAGATTGGGGAACAGGAAGTGACGAGCGCGGAGTTTCTCCTCAAATCCCTGACGGATGGTCCTGTCAGTATTGGAACAGGAGTCTTCGCGGGGTCAGTCCAGACCCCAAGCCGGGATCCGATATCGGACGCGACGGTACAGATCGGGCAGACCTTCCCCCCATCTTCGGTAAGAACAGATCAGGCCGGTGAATACGCCATGATCGTGTTCCCCGGGACTTATGACCTCCGGTCCTTTGCGACCGGATTCAGGGCCCAGGAGAAGCCTGACGAATCCGTGGCCATAAATCAGCTCAGGCCCGTCTTTTTCGAGCTGGAGCTGGCAATCGACACCACTTATGGCCCGCAAGCATCAATGGTCCACGGCCTCGATCTCGATCTGATCCCTCTGCGTGAACTTAGAGAAGGCCGATTGGGAACTCATCCCGTCGGGTTCGGCCTGGCAGAAGTTTACTACAGCAGAAGCACCGAAACCCTTGTCGCGCAAACTCTTACCAACCCCCTCCAAACTCGCCTTGCCCAAAAGGCGGTCTATCCGGTAGCATTATTCTTAGTCGAAAATGCCGCCCTAATCGGCCTTGCCTTCTTCTTGCTCCTGCCTGTATCCTTCAAGGCCGGATGTCGGCATCCTTCTCGACATCATTAAGTCACAAGGGGAACTAGCTTGGACGGAACGCTGAAGAAACGTCTTCCGCCGATCGTTGTGCCGGAGGAGGCCCTGGCCCTGCTGGAAGAGGAGTTCAATTCCCTCCAGGAGGTCGGTCGGGGAGCCATGAGCATTGTCTATCGGGGCGTGCACAAAGAAACGGGAGATGTCGTAGCCCTGAAGGTCTTGCCGGAAGGATTTCACACCGATCCGGATGCCGTGCGACGGTTCTGGCGGGAAGAGAAACTCGCGAACCTTCTTGACCATCCGAACATCGTCCGAACCCGGGGATTTCGTCAGAAAGACGCGTACTACTTCATCGAGATGGAATATGTGGACGGGCCGAACCTGAAACAAGTGCTGGCCGAGCGCACCACGCCCTTCCATGAACGGGAAGCGCTCCGCCTCGTGATCCCGCTATGTGAGGCCCTGAGCTTTGCCCACGAGAAGGGCATTATTCACCGTGATGTGAAACCGGCAAATGTCATGGTCGACAAGAAGGAGCACGTGAAGCTTACGGATTTCGGGACTGCCAATCTCTTCGCGTCGGGCCAGGGGGCCCGGCCATACGCGGCGGCGACTCTCAGCTATGTCAGTCCTGAGCAACTCGTGGGAAACCCGCCCGATCCACGGAGTGACCTGTATTCGCTCGCCGCGACGATCTATGAGATGCTCTGGGGCGAGCCGCCGATTCAGGGGGGAGATTTGGACCGAATCCTAACCGAGAAGCCTGACCAAATACCGGGCATTTCCGATGCCATGAACGGAATTCTCCTGAAATGCCTCCAGAAGAAACCGGGTCAGCGACTACAGTCCGCAGAAGATATGAAGGCCGCTCTCGAGGACCTCAAGAGTACACTTCTTTGACAAGGCGGCCATAGGACCCTGCTGAAGGCCGTAGTTTCTCCGAATGATTCCTCTAAATCTATCCACGAAACATTGGATGTTGGGTTGCAGGGCGATTTCTTTATGGAAGAGCAGACACCTTCTTTAACTGATAGCGATTCCGCTCCCGCATCTATTTCCCCCTGGCCGGCTCTGGCTCTGGGAGTCTTGTCCATAGCCCTTTGGCCGTTGTACGGGATTGGAGCGATCCCGGGAATCGCCGCGATCCTCTACGGCGTGTCCTACCTCCGCCGAACTGCGGAGCGAAATTGGCTTCCCATCACCGGAATTTTCTGCGGGGGGCTGGGAGTACTAATGAGTGTCCAAGCGATGGTGTTCTCTCCCCAGCATTCCGAGGGGAAGATGTATGAAAGCTACATGAATGAATCGGTTCCGTCTTTTTCGATGATGGATACCCACAAGAAGGAGCATTCACTTGAGGACTATCGCGGAAAGGTGGTTCTTATCAATTTCTGGGCCACATGGTGCCGGCCCTGTATCAGGGAGATGCCCGATCTCGTTTCAATGCGCAATCGTTTGGCGCCCAGGGGGTTCGAGATCCTGGGCGTATCCGAAGAAAGCGCGCAGCAACAGAATGACTTTGCCCGGAGATACGGTGTAAACTTTCCTTTGCTTGTCGCCGGCGCCGGAATGCCTGAGCCGTTTGACCGTGCCAGGTACTTGCTGCCGACGTCCTTTTTGATCGATCGGCAAGGGAATCTCCGAGAAGTCTTTGTGGGGTACTATAGTAACAAGGCGATAGAGTCGCGAGTGGCTGCCATACTGGATGAGCCCTGGCCTTCTCCCGCGGGAGAAGGGGCCGAGAGCGGGGAATCGAATACGGGAGAAGTGACGGAGGCTCGAACCGAGAAGACCGAATGAGAATTGTAATCGTAGGAGCCGGAAGAGTCGGCTATTACATCGCTGAACGCCTCGTTAAGGAGGCCCAGGACGTGGTTCTCATCGAACAGGACGAGGCTGTCCGCGCTTCCGTTCAGAAGAACCTGGATATTCTCACCCTCCAGGGCAACGGCGCCAGTCCAAAGGCCCTCAAGGAAGCGGGTTGCGATGCGGCGGATATCGTCCTGGCCATAACGAACCAGGACGAAGTCAATATCGTCACCTGCCGGACCGCGCGGTTCCTCAATCCCCACGCCTTGCTCATCGCCCGGATCAGCAACCCGGAGTATTTCAATGAGAGCTCGCCGCTGACCCCTTCGTCGTTTGGAATCGATACGGTCATCAATCCGGAGCGGGAATGTGGGGAACAAATCGCCTCTCTCCTCAAAACACCTCACGCCAGTGAAACCGCGGACTTTGCCGACGGCCGGGTTCAGCTCGTGGGGTTGAAGATCGAAGAGAAATCCCCCCTTGCGGGGAGCCAGCTAAAGGATCTCCGCGGCGGGATCATTGATCTCCTAAGGTTTGTTGCCTTGGAAAGAGAGGATCGGGTCATCATTCCCCGAGGGGAGAACTTCATTCGGCCTGGGGATCGGGTATTCATCGTCGGTGACAAACGAAACATGACCCAGATTTTCTCGTTCTTAGGTATTCGCGAGCCGCAGCTTGAGCGGGTCGTTATTTATGGAGGAAGGCGAATCGGCAAGGCCGTGTTGGACATCCTCGAAAAGGAGGATATTTCGATCAAATTGCTCGAGCCTTCTGAGGCAATAGCGACCAGCTTGGCAGAAACTCTGAACAAGACTATTGTGATCTCCGGAGACGCTACAGACATTCAGGTTCTTCGGGAATCAGGAGCGGATGCTGCCGATGCCTTCGTGGCCGTGGGCCAGTCCGACGAGGGAAACATTCTCTCCTGTGTCCTGGCCAAACAGTTGGGCATTCCCAAAGCCATCGCATCCATCGAGAAGCCGGAATACCTGCGGATTGCAGAAAACATGGCTCATGTGGACGCGGTAGTCAGTCCCCGGTTAGCCGCAGTTAACACCATCCTCCGATTCGTTCGAAAAGGGAGGATTATCTCGGCCATGTCCCTCCAGGATATTGAGGCTGAAACCCTCGAAATTGAAGTGCCTCCTCAGGCGCGGATCGCCGGAAAGCCTCTGCGGGAAACTGCTCCCAAGCTCCTGCAAGATGCCGTCGTTGGGGCGATCGTCCGCCAGGATGAGGTGATAATCCCGACCGGGGATACCGTTATTGAAACGAACGATAAGGTTATCCTGTTCACTCTGCCTTCGGCGATCAAGTCCGTTGAGAAAGCCTTCGCCCGTTCTAGATTGAGTTTGCATCGATGAACATCGGTGCGGTCGCAAACGTTATCGGAACCCTCCTCCTGATGCTCGCCGGGGCAATGTCCGCTCCGCTGGCCGTCACCCTCTGGTATCGGGAAGCAGACTTCTCCGCCTTCGTATTCTCCATTCTGATCACGTTGGCCATCGGGGGAGCAATTAAGGTTGGCACCCGCCGATTCGCCCAGGATCTCATCGGGCACAGGGAAGCCTTCGCCGTCGTTGCCCTTGGATGGACTTTTGCGGGCATCTTCGGGGGACTCCCGTTTCTTCTCCAAGAGACACCACTAGACCCGATCGATGCCCTGTTCGAGTCGCTTTCAGGCTTTACGACCACCGGGGCGTCCGTCCTGACTCAAATTGAAGGGCTGCCTCACGGCATTTTATTCTGGCGCAGCCTGACTCACTGGCTCGGGGGAATGGGAATCATCGTCCTGGTGGTGGCGGTCCTCCCGTTCCTGGGCGTGGGTGGAATGCAGCTGTTGAAAGCGGAAGTTCCCGGCCCGCTGACTGACCGTCTGCATCCGCGAGTCAGCCATACGGCCAAGAGCCTTTGGGGCGTATACGCATTGCTGTCCGGCATCGAGGTCGTCCTTCTGATGTTCGGCGATATGAACCTTTATGAAAGCCTATGCCACACTTTCGGGACGATGGCCACCGGGGGTTTCTCGACCAGGGATGCCAGCATCGGCAGTTATGGAAGCGTTTATATCGAGGTCGTCATTATCGTCTTCATGTTCCTGGCGGGAGTCAATTTCTCTCTCCATTTCCGGGCCCTCAAGGGAACCCCCAACTGCTACTTCAAGGATCGGCAGTTCCAGATCTACGCCGGGCTGACTCTTGCCGCCATGCTGGGACTTACCTTCCTGACCACATCCACTTACGATTCCTGGGGGACGGCGCTGAGGCACTCGGCATTTCAGACGGTGGCCATCTTGACAACTACCGGATATGCCACCGCAGACTTCGACCAGTGGGTTCCGGCAGCGAGGGTCCTTCTCGTGTTTCTGATGATCATAGGCGGCTGCGCCGGATCCACGGGGGGCGGTGTCAAGGTGATCCGGGCGATGGTCTTCTTGAAATCGGGACTTCGCGAGATCCGTCGGCTAATCCATCCGCGGGCCCTTCTCCCACTGAAGATAGGCGGCCAGCCTGTAAAGCCCGATGTAGTCCAGGGTGTCATGGCCTTTTTTGCCCTTTATTCGCTCTGTTTTATCATCGCCACGCTCATCATGACCTGTTTGGTCCCGGACCTCGTTACCGCTGTTTCCTCGGTCGTTGCCACGCTGGGGAACATCGGCCCCGGGCTGGGTGGGGTCGGCCCGGCCCAGAACTATGCGGCAATTCCGGGCGTGGGGAAGCTGGTCCTGTGCTTGTGCATGCTGTTGGGACGGCTGGAGATTTACACCGTATTGATCCTCTTCTCCCGGGAATGCTGGCGAAAATAGGGCTTTTCTTCTGAGGGAATGCGCCCTTTCAATAGGATATTTCCGCCGGGATAAGGAATCGGTTTCGGGGGTGGAACCGTCGAAACAGTGAATGCCCGAGAAGATTGCGATTTGTTAAGGTATAGGCCATGAATCAATTGAAGAAAACTGCTGCCTGCTATGCGTGGGTTCTGGCGATCCTGCTCCTGAACTCAGCCCCCGCAGGTGCTCAGCTTGGATTTGGATTCGAGGCAGCGAGCGCCACGGCCAAGTTGTCGAAAGAAGCTGCGGCGCCGGGCGAAACGGTGACGTTATCCGTTGAAGTCATCGTCGATCCCGAATACCACGTCAACTCGAACACACCGTCGGAAGATTTTCTGATCGCTACAGAGCTGAACCTCGACCCAACAGAAGGAATCGAGGCGGCTGCTCCCCAATACCCTGCTCACAGGATGGCAAAATTCGAGTTTTCCGAAAAAGAACTCGCCGTCTATGACGGCAAGTTCACCATCCCGGTGGAGCTTAAGATCCTCCCCGAAGCGGCGGCAGGACAAATTGAGGTCAAAGGATACCTCCAATACCAGGCGTGCAATGACACTCAGTGTCTACCCCCGAAAAACGCGCAATTTGCAGCCAATCTCACGATTACTTCGGCAGGCGCTTCCGCCCCTGTTACGGGATCCGCCGCTGCGCCTCCAATCCTTACGACAACGGCCCCTACCGGTGGTGATGGCGGGCTCGGATCAATCGATCAGTCGCTTGCCCAGAAGGGCTACCTCTGGACGTTCCTTCTGATTTTTGCCGGCGGTTTGGCCCTGAACTTGACTCCGTGCGTTTATCCTATCATTCCCATCACTCTGGGTTTTTTCGGCAGCCAGGCAAAAGGAAGCACGGGGAAGGTTTTTCTGCTGGCGCTGACCTATGTCATCGGGATAGGAATCACCTACTCGGTACTGGGAACTGCCGTTGCACTAACGGGAGGCCTGTTCGGATCGATCCTGCAGAACCCGATTGTTCTGATTTCCGTGGCGGCCGTGCTGGTGGCTGTTGCCCTGAGCTCGTTTGGGCTCTACGAGATCTCTTTGCCCTCCGGTCTGACCAGCAAGATCGGCGGAGGTCGGAAGGGATTTCTCGGCGCTCTATTTATGGGGCTGACCGTGGGATTTGTCGCCGCCCCCTGCATCGGGCCGTTCGTTGTCAGTCTGTTGACCTACGTCGGCCAACGCGGAGACCCCTATTTCGGCTTCGTCGCGTTCCTGACGCTGGCCATGGGGATGGGCCTGCCCTTCCTTTTTCTGGGGACCTTCGCAGGGTCTATTCAGAGTTTGCCGAGATCAGGCGCCTGGATGATCTGGGTGAAAAAAGTTCTTGGATACATTCTGATTGGAGCGGCACTCTTCTTTGTCAAGCCTCTGATCCCCGGAACGGCATTGATGGTCTTAAGTATGATTTTGCTCACAGCCGCCGCCGTTCACCTGGGCTGGATCGATAAGTCAGCGGGTGGATTGAAAACGTTCCGGCGGATTCAAATTGCAGTGGGGGTCGTCTTAATTCTAATTGTTGCCGGGGTTCCCGTCGTTTGGCCCCGATTTGGTACTGAAATGTCAAAACCGGAATGGCAAGAATACTCCGCTGATCTTTTCTCGCAAGTGGCGAGTTCGGGGAAGCCCGCTATCGTGGATTTTTATGCGGATTGGTGTGTTCCGTGCGTAGAACTCGACAAGCTGACATTCAGCGATGAAAAAGTCCTGGCCAAATCGAAGGAATTTGTGATGATCAAGATTGACGGCACGCTCAACTCCGCAATCACTCCGGAGGAAGAAGAGCTGGCGCAGTCACTTCAAATCTCCGGGTTCCCTACCGTGGCCTTCTTTGGTCCGGACGGTCGGGAACTGCGTGACCTTCGCTTGGTCGAATTCGAAAAAGCGGGACCCTTCCTGGAGAGAATGGCCGCGGCGCTCGAAGAAGCGCCTTCGATTCAGACCTCTGCCTCCTTGTGAAGCTCAGAACCGTCATATCGACTGCGGTTTGCTTAATCTACTTTGCGACCTGTGTAAGCTGTGTGGTTGCCCCCTCGGTTGACATCGATTTCTCCACCATCACCGCCATCTTCTTCGTGATTCAGGATTTTGGGCAAGGCGAGGGTACTGCGTTTGCCCAGTTCAAAATTGGGGAAGGCGTGCCGAGCACGGTTATCGAACTGACGCAGGGGGAAACAGTCTCCGTCAACGAGACCCTGCTCAGTCGATCCGCCAATATCCTCGATTTCCTCGGACCCGTGTACACCGCGCCGGTTCCCCGCCAAGACCCGCCGGATGGGCTCTTTACTTTTCAGTTTATCGACAGTGGTGGCGGGTTGTCGGAGAACAGCGTGACACCGCCCGAACCGACCGAGATCGCGATTCCCGTAGAGGCTGCTCAGCTTTCTTTGTCTCAGCCCCTTCAGATCGAATGGACACCGGCCACAATGCCGGAAGAAACGGACACAGTGCGGATTGAAGTTAACGGCCCGGACGCCGATGATCCGACGTTGATAACCACGCTGACCCTCAATGAGCTGACGGATGATCCCGGGACTTTGACGCTCAGTGATCTGACCGGTTTTGCCGCCGGGGAGGGAAGTATAAGACTGGAGCGCGTCCGCGAGGTGGCGGTGATGGAGGGATTCAAGGACGGGACAGCGTCCTTGATTCAGCGCCACGAGATAAGCGTGACGTTTGTCGATTGACGCGAACAGGATGGGATAATCCCCATCCTGTTACGATGATTGCTTGACAAGACGCTGATGAAGTTCTTCCGTTTGCCGCCGCGTTTCGGAGAGACCGCCTGAGTTATCGATGATGTAATCCGCGAGTGTCTTTTTCTCTTCGATGGGCATCTGGGACGATATCCGCGCTTCCGCCTCCTCGCGAGAAAGCTCCTTTCGAGTCATCAGGCGGGTAACCTGAATTTCCTTGGGGGCACAGACGACAATGATGCCGTCGTAAGGGATCGGCTCACCGTCCGCGGCTTCTTTTCCGATCAACTGGATCTCTATCAAAACAAGAGCGGCCCCCTCGGCATCCAATTCTCTCAATGTATTTCGGATTCGTGCTCGAATAGCGGGATGGGTGATCTCGTTCAGGTCGTGCCGAGCCTCCTCGCTGAAGAAGACGATTTCGGCCAGCTTCCGGCGATTGAGCAAGCCATCCCCTCCGACCACTTCGGCGCCGAATCGCTCGATGATCTTGCCCAGGATTTCCGTGCCCGGGCTGACCACCTCCCGGGCCGCCTGGTCGGCATCGATTACAGAAACCCCCAGCTCCCGGAAAAAACCCGCCACGGTGCTCTTTCCCGTGGCAATCCCGCCTGTCAATGCGAAGACCTTCATTTTCTTCCAACCAAAATAGTTCTCACAGCCAATCGATTGGATCCATATCTATCTTAATACGGACCTTACGTAAATCGCTATCGGTTTGAGCCGATTGTCTCACCCATTCGCCCAACGATTGAAGCGCGGCAGGGCTGGACGACAGGGCCGCGGCGCGCCATCGCCACTCGTTTCGCACCCGGCCGACGGGAGCGGTTGCCGGTCCCAGGATTCGAACAGGAGACCTGACCTCGGCCCTTGCCGCCAATAGCCCGCGCGTGACTTTTCCGGCGGCCAGGGATACCTGTTCGGAGTCTTTCCCCTCGAAAACAAACGCCAGGAAGTGGCAGGGAGGTGGATATCCGAACTTAGAACGGATCGACTGCTCCAATTTCGCGAATTGGTCGAAGTCCTGGTGCGCGGCTGCGGATATTGCATAGTGGTCGCCGAAATAGGTCTGGATGATCACTTCTCCCGGACGATCTCGTCGCCCGGCCCGACCTGCCACCTGGGTCAGCATTTGAAAGGTCCTCTCCGCGGAACGGAAATCCGGGAAATGCAGTGATGTGTCCGCGGACAGCACTCCCACCAGCGTCAGGCCGGGGAAGTCGTGACCTTTGCCGATCATCTGAGTCCCTACCAATATATCGACCTCCCGGTCCTGAAACTCCTTCAGAACTCGGCGGTGGGCACCCATTTTCCCGCGCGTTGTGTCTGAATCAACGCGTTCAATCCGCGCTTCGGGAAAATGGGAGCGGAGGAGACCTTCCGCCTTCTGGGTGCCCATCCCCATTCTCGAGAATTTGCCCCGGTTGCATTCGGGGCACAACTCGGGGATTTTCCGGGTCGAGCCACAATAGTGGCACCGCAGGATCCGGGGAGTCGTGTGGAACGTCAGGGAGACATGGCAGTTTTCGCAGGTCGGCACATTTCCACACACAGCGCAGAGCAAAAAGGGCGCATACCCTCGACGATTGAGGAAGATCATAACCTGTTCAGAAAGGTTGAGCCGCTCCCGGATCTTCTCTTTGAGGTGATTCGAGAGGACCGGCTCGGCGAGGGTTTGCTCCTCATCGCGCATGTTAACCAGATGGATTTCGGGAAGTTTTGCAGGTCCTATTCTCTCTTTCAATTCGAGCAGGGTGTACTTGCCTGTCGTGGCATTGTACAAGGACTCCATAGACGGCGTGGCGCTACCCAGGATAGCGACTGCATTCGCCAGCTTTGCCCGCACGACCGCCGTGTCGCGCCCGTTGTAGCGTGGCGTTTCTCCCTGCTTATAGGAAGAATCATGTTCCTCGTCGACAACGATTAACCGGAGGTTCCTGACCGGAGCGAAAAGCGCCGATCGGGCGCCCACGACGAGCGCGGCCTCTTTGCGTCGTCGAATCCGGTTCCATTCCGAGTAGCGCTCCCTCAGAGTCAGGCCGCTGTGAAGCACCGCGACACGCTGCCCGAACCGGGCATAGAGGCGTTCCAGCAACAACGGGGTCAGGGAGATTTCGGGAACGAGCATAATCGCCCCCCCGCCCTCGTTCAGGACCTGTCGCATCGCATGAAGATAAATCTCCGTTTTGCCGCTTCCGGTCACGCCCTTGAGGAGGAAAGTCTGGAACTGTTCCTTCTGCAACGCCCGCGACACGGCATCGAAGGCGCTCTGCTGCTCTTTCTCCAGCTTCAGATCCGGTTCCAAGGAATCGGCCGCCCCTGTAACGCTGGGCGCAACCTCCCGCTCTTCGACCACTACCCGCCCCTTTTCCGAAAGCGCTTTCAGGACAGAGCCCGTGGCCGCCGCTCGTTCCATAACCTCCCCCACCGGGTGAAAACCATCCCCGAGATCGCCAAGGACCTGAAGCACGCGGACTTGCTTGAAGGCGCGCGCCTTGACGCATTCCTCGACGGCCTCCTTCAGTTCGCAGTCGGCGACCAAAGCTACATGTCTCGACTTTCGTACCAACGATCGCCTGCGCCCGAAATCTATTTCGGATTCGAGCAGGCCCAGGCGAGAGAGCTTCAGCAGCGAATGAGTGAGATTTTTTCGCCCGACCCGGGAAGCAATACGGTCCGCCCGGAGTTTATTCTCCTTGGCGAGCAGTTCGAGGATTTTCTCTTGGAGTGAAGAAAGACCCTTGCGGGAGATGGTCCCATTTTCCGCGTCTTCCGTCAGAGAGTAGGTTCGGTTCCCTTCCAGATTGATCCCCGGTGGGCCGGCGCATTGAAGGGCCTGTCCCCACGAACAGAGATAGTATTGGGCAATCCACCGGGTCAGTGAAAGAAGTTCACCCTCGAAAAGAGGCTCAGGGTCCAGCAGGTCCGCGATCTCTTTCACTTTTTCGACCGATGCGGAGTCGGTCAATCCAACCACATAACCGGTCAGCCACTTTGACCCAAAGGGAACCAGGACACGCATCCCAACCTGGATCGTGCCACGGAATTCCTCCCGAACGGCGTAGTCATACGCGTGCTGCAGCACGGCGAGGGGGATGGCAACCTGGGCGAAGAGGCTTGGTGAACTCATAGTTGGGATGATAGCATAATAGTGCGAAGTGCTCAGGTCTCTCGACTCATCTTTGGATTCATGAAGTACCTGTCGAAACAGTCAGCACCCCAAGTTGCAACTTCGCACTGATGAGTGTACAAACCGTTGTGAATGTGATGAGAATGTGCTCCAAACGATGTCTTAAGCGGCTCGACCGCCCCGAAGGGGCGTACGTAAGTAGCCTGGGGTGTAGTTCGCCCCAGGCGAACGAAACCCCAGGTCCACAATGCATCCCTTCCCGCGCCCCGGAGGGGCGCACGAGACCGTTATTGCCGAGGTTATTGCTCATGACACTCTATCGTGTGCGTCCGCCCCTCCGGGGCGGGAAGAATAATCGGGATACTTACCGGGGGTTCCGTCCGCCGCGGCGGACTCCACCCCCGGCTACTCACGTTTGCCCCCTTCGGGGCAACAATGAACCTAAACCGACGCTCCGTTGTTTGTTCACCTATCTCTGGGGAGCTGTACTATTGAAGGCTGCAAAGAAAAAGGAACGCGGCATTGCCATTTGGCAGGACCCCTTCGGTGTGAACTGGGCACAGTTTCTTGGAGGAAAGTGAACAATCGAGGTAGCGCAGGCGTCCCGCCTGCTGGTCATGAGCAAGCCTGTCCTGAGTCTGCCGCATGGGCCAAGGCCCATCCTACGATCCTGCTCCTTTGGTTACGGGAAATCCAATACTTCGTTTCATTAACAATGCAGAGTTCAATAAGTCGCAACTTCGCCCGGTTAACTTCGAACTGAGAACGGTTTAATGCCAGAGAATAACCTCCTCATCAGCGAAATCTTCAAAAGCATCCAGGGCGAATCCACCTATGTGGGGCTTCCGTGTATTTTCGTGCGCCTGACGGGCTGCAACCTGCGGTGCACTTACTGCGACACGGAGTACGCCTTCTACGATGGGAAATGGATGCGCCTGGAAGAGATCCTGGATGAAGTGGCATCTTTCGGTGTCCGGCTCGTTGAAGTAACAGGCGGTGAACCGCTCCTCCAACCGGCGGTATATGAGCTGGTCCGAAAACTATGCGATCAGGATTACAAAGTGCTGGTCGAGACGGGTGGGCAGGTAGACATCTCGCCGGTCGATCAGCGCGCGACGATCGTCATGGACATCAAGTGTCCGGGAAGCGGGGAGGCGGAAAAGAACCGGTGGGAAAATCTGGACCATCTGAAACCTTCCGACGAAGTCAAGTTCGTGATCGCGGACCGTCCGGATTTTGATTGGGCAATCGACGTCGCGCGCAGGGAAAGGCTTTGCGAGAAACTGACAGTGCTCTTTTCTCCGGTCCAGGATCAGCTGGACCCCACCCAACTGGCGGAATGGGTTCTGCAAGAGAACCTTCCCCTGAGATTTCAACATCAGCTTCATAAATTGCTCTGGCCGGAAGTAGAGCGTGGGGTTTAGACCGTTCCCCCAATTTGCTCATAGGACAACACTCTCATTCTTCAGCTGTGCAAGATAACCCACCACCCAACATGCAAACTCCAATACCAGGCCCGAAGTCCAAAGAGCTCGCTCAGAGACTGCGCCAAGTGGAATCCCGTAATGTGACGTTCATGTCGGAGGAATTCCCCGTCTTTTGGGATCGGGCTGAAGGGACCCGCGTGATTGACGTCGACGGCAACGAATACATCGACCTGACCGCCGCGTTCGGAGTCGCTGCAGTGGGCCATTCCAATCCCGTTGTCCTGGCAGCCGCCGAGGAGCAGATGAAACGCCTGGCTCACGGAATGGGCGATGTGCATCCGTCGGAACCGAAAGTTCGCCTGGCGGAAACACTTGCCGAGCTTCTCCCCGGAGACCTCGAACAGAGCATCTTCTCCCTTTCCGGCAGCGAAGCAGTCGAATCTGCATTCAAAACGGCTTGCCTCTCCACCGGCAAACCGGGAATCCTCGCATTTGAAGGGGCGTATCACGGACTTTCGTACGGCGCCTTAGCGGCAACGTGGAGAGAGGATTTTCGCTCGCCCTTTTCGGAGCAACTGGGCAGGTGGGTGCGATTCGCACCATATCCCAATCCGTATCGCGGTTGTTCTGTCAAAGATTCGCTACGGGCAGTTAAGAAGGAGCTCGGGAATTCCGAAGCGAACCCAATCGGAGCGATTATTGTCGAACCAATTCAGGGGCGCGGCGGAAATGTGGCGCCGCCCAAAGGATTCCTGAGCGATCTCAAGGAGATCTGTGAACAAAATGACTTGCTTTTGATCATGGATGAGATATTCACCGGGTTGGGAAGAACCGGAAGCTGGTTCGCTGCCGACTACGAAGGAATCACCCCCGATCTGATTTGCCTCGGAAAGGCTCTGGGGGGCGGATTTCCGATCTCAGCGTGTGTCGGGACGACGGAAGTGATGTCCGCCTGGCCGGAATCCACCGGAGAGGCCATTCACACCAGTACATTCCTCGGCCATCCGGTTGGATGTGCGGCGGGAATCGCCGTCATAGAGGAGATCCGGCGGAAGAATCTTGTCGATCGATCCCGGGAAATGGGCGAATTCGCCGATCAGTGGCTTCAGAATCGGTTGGGCAGTTCTCCCATTGTTGGAGAGATTCGGGGCAGAGGGCTGATGATCGGGATCGATCTAGTTACAGACAGAGAATCCAATGAACCGAACCCGGATGCCGCCCTCAATATCATGACCTCGGCACTGCGGAAAGGGGTCATGGTGCTGATTTCCGGTACGTTCCGGAATGTCTTGAGCTTGACCCCGCCCTTAATCATCGAAGAACCTGAGTTGGAATCGGCGCTATCGCTGATCGCGGAATGTATTGAAAAGGTGGGACAGACTTGATGCCCAGGGCAGAAAAAAAACAACTGGGCGATCGGATCCTGGATTTTGTCCAGAACGAGGGAGGTCATCCAGCAACCGACGAGCAGGCATTCAACTCCCTCGCGAGGGATCTATTCGAGTATCAGTACAGTCGCAATACTGCTTACAGACCCTTCTGCCAGGCGGCCGGTGTGTCTCCCGTAACAGTCTCCTCGTGGTGGGATATTCCGCCAATTCCCGCGAACGCCTTCAAGAGATTCGACCTGGCGTGTTTCCCTATCCGGCAGGCGGTCAAGATTTTTCATACCAGCGGCACGACACTAAATGAAACTGGAAAGCACTATCTCGATACGCTTCGTCTTTACGAAGCAGCCATCCTACCGAACTTCAAGCGCGCCCTTCTGCCGGATCGCAACCAGATCAGGATGGCGTTCTTGACCCCGTCTCCCGAAGATGCCCCGCATTCCTCTCTCATTCACATGGCGGACACGGTAGCGATGAACTTCGGCATCGGGGGGGAGTATTTTGTCGGGGCCTCGGGAAAGGGGAGCGGCAAGGTTCGGATGAATTTCTTTGTAAAGGTTTTGCGGCAGATCGAGCAGCATGATGAACCTGTTTTGATTTTCGGGACCGCATTTGCTTTTGTGCACACGCTCGAACACTTCAGGAAAAAGCGTTTGTCACGATTTCAGCTTCCCGCTGGATCCCGGATCATGGAAACGGGCGGCTACAAGGGGCGAAGCCGCGATATGGACAAGGCCGAATTGTACGGGGCTCTGTCCGATCGCCTGGGAATCCCGGAAACCCACATAGTGAACGAATACGGCATGACGGAATTGGGAACACAGTTCTATGACACGACCCTGATGGACGGGACGACCGAGTGCCGCGGGAAGCGGGTTCCCCATTGGGTGCGCGTCGTAATTGCAGATCCAGGCACCGGTGAACCGGTGGGAGCCGGCGATGAGGGGATCATCCGCATCTTCGATCCAGTCAACCGAGGCTCCGTAGCCGCAATTCAGACCGAGGACTGGGGTGTCCTGATCGAAAAGGCAGCAGACGGCTCCGCCGGAAGGTTCGAAGTGCTCGGACGCGCTACGGGATCACAACTGCGCGGTTGCTCGTTGATGATGGAAGAAATGATTCATGGGGATTGTCCCTCAAAAACCCTCCCCAAAAAGTCGACCTGGGAAACTGCCTTGCCGACATCACTCTCTTCGGAGTTCAGCCAGACTTCTGATTCGGATTTGGATCACCTCTTCAATACTTTCCGAAAGATGCGGGAGGAGGTTCTCCTCAACTATAGCACGGCGGAAATCATCGAAGTCCTTGCGCGTGTGGGTCAGGAGTGGCGAAGAAGAAACGTCCGGACGCGGAACAACGCATCAAAAGAGCTTCACCGCGCCAGCGGGATCTGTGAGGAGGCCTTCCACCTGGGTCTCCGCCATCTCGGAGAGGAACTCACCCAAGAAACGCTCACAGAGATCGTTCGCCAGGAGTTCGGATCGCTCACAGGTCTGGATCGAGCGCTGGCGGAGGATTCGAAGGGGAATGTCCCCGGCGTCACGACGTATATTCTCGGGGGGGCTGTTCCCGACCCGGCCATCCTGTGCATCCTTTCGGCGCTGGCGATCCGCTCGGTGTGCCTTGTAAAGCCCTCCTCCGCAATGGGAAGCTTCCCGCTTCAATTTATCGAGACGTTGGCTGAAGTCGACCCGCGGCTTGCGGAATGCGTCCGGGTCTGCACATGGGACTGGCAGGTTGATCCCGGATTGGCGCGGCGGCTTTTCCAGAGATGCGACTGTGTGTGTGCATTCGGAGCCGACGAGACTCTTACCTATCTCAAGTCTCAGGTCGGCCGCGGGACGAAGTTCATCGGGCATGGCGACAAATTCAGTGTCGCCGTCGTTTTCAGCGGGCCCGAAACCAAAAAGAGCCCGGCACTCCTTGAGAACCGGGCCGAGCGGCTGGCGCTGGATATCTCGATGTACGACAACCTCGGCTGTTTGTCCCCGCGAATCGTTTTCATTGAGGAGTCAGGGAAAGGAAGCGTGCGCAAGTCGACCGTCGGCGAACAGTTTGCCAATCTTCTTGCGAGGAAATTGGCCGAAATCGAATCGGCCATTCCTTCGGTTCCCCCGTTTTCTGCCGCCGGATTGGAAGCGATGTTGGAACAAGTGCCGTACCGTCTGCGTGCCGAAGCTTCTTCGCAGACGCTCAAGGTTTTTGATGGGGAAAAGAAGACCTCAAGTCTGGTTGTCCTCGATCGATCAAGGAAAGCAAACCTCAACTCTCTTCCATTCCGGTCGGGGCGGCGAGTGGTAGTCGTTAAGCCATTCTCCGATTTGAAAGCCTTGGTGAGGACGCTTCGCCCCTTCTCCGGAAAGGTTCAGGGAGTCGGCGTGGGCGGCACCGAGACTCAAGTTGAGTCCCTGGCTGAAACCCTGTGGTCCCTCGGCCCGACGTACTTCTGTTCCCTCGGCCTGATGCAGTTCCCGCCCATCACCTGGCAGACGGACGGCCAGCCATTACTGCGAAAATACCTGGCTCAATACCGCCCTTGACAAACCCAAGATATAGTGCTAATAGATCCGTTCGTCTACTAGCGATAGTGGTCAACCGACATCCTGAAAACGGCCCAAATCCCGCGCAACGTCGGTTGACAACTCCCGTAAAAAAGCAGAATATGGAAGTCCATTGACGAAATAACGGAGGGTTTCCGACCCTTTTTTCCGCCGGAGGCGGACAAGTCCGCCGTAAGGACCCCATGCCCGTCACAACTTTCCGACCCTTCTCGCCCGAGCCCGTTGTCCGGATTGAGAAGGCGTTCACCAGCCCGTTCAAGAACGTCGTCGCCACAGCGAAGACGTGTTACTCCAGCAAGGGAATCGTCAAGGACACCGACATTAAGGGAGGCTTCGAGAATCTGGCCAGGAGCCTCTACCAGGCCGGGCACCACACCACCTTTCAGCACGCGCATTTCCAGTTCTCGCTGGAAAACGTCTCGCGGCAGTTCATCTGGTCGTTCCTGCACAGCCACCCGTTCTACAACTCCGAGCAGGTCAGTCAGCGGTATGTGCCGGTCAGGAACGACAGCTACGCCGTGCCGCCGCTCGCGGACGAGGCGTTGGAGATATATCATCGCACCATCGCGATGCAGATGAATGCCTATTCCGCTCTGATCCAGATGCTCTACCCGCTCGTGGAGGAGGAATACCGCTCACGATTTCCGTTCAGGGACCTGACGACGAAGAAAAACCGCCGGGCAATCGAGAAAAAGTGCATGGAGATCGCGCGCTACGTCCTACCGGTCGCGACGCTGGCCTATCTCTACCACACGGTCAGCGGAGTGACACTGCTGCGGTATTACCGGCTGTGTGAGCAGCTTGACGCGCCGCTCGAACAGCGGATCGTCATCGGGAAAATGGTAGAGGCGCTCAGGGAATTCGACCCGGATTACGAAACAGTTATCCAGGAACCGATCGAACTCGATAGTACGCCCGAATCGCAATTCTTCGCGGCCCACCAGGAATTCCTCCGGAACGGGTCCGCCCGCGCATTCACGGAGGAGTTCGACAAGGACCTGAACGGGCGCGTCTCGAGACTGATCGACTACAAGGTGAACAACGAGCAGGTCCTCGCGCAGTCGGTCCGGGAAGTGCTGGGTGTTCCGCGGGAAGCTCTGAGCGACGACGAAGCGATCGAGATGGTCCTCAACCCGGCCCGGAACCGCCTCTTCGGCGAGGCGTTGAACTTGACCACCGTCTCCAAGCTGGGCAGGACGATGTTCCACCCTTCTTACACCTTCCGGAAGAAGCTGAGCCACACCGCCGACTCGCAGGATCAGCGGCACAGGATGACTCCCGCCTCGCGGCCCGTGTTGACGGCGCACTTCTGTGACGAACCGGACTACATCACGCCGGAGATCTTGCGCGAAGACGACGCCCTCCATCGCCGTTATGTCGAGACGATGGATCGCACCTGGGACGGGATCCGGGAGTTGCTGCGGCACGGCGTGGAAAAAGAATTTGCGTTCTATCTCCTTCCCAATGCCGTCGCGGTGCGCTTCACCGAGTCCTCCGACCTGCTCAACCTCCACCACAAGCACACTATGCGCCTTTGCTACCTGGCGCAGGAAGAGATCTGGCGCGCATCGCTCGACGAGGCGATGCAGATCCAGGCGATCAACCCCCGCATCGGCAAATACCTTCTCCCCCCCTGCACCCAGCGCTCCCTCGCCGGCACCACCCCCCCCTGCCCCGAAGGCCCCCGCTACTGCGGCGTCCCCGTCTGGCGGCTGCCGTTCGAAGAGTATTCCCGGAAGATCTAGGTAGCGCAGGCGTCCCCGCCTACAGGTCATGGGCAAGCCGCCCATGCCACGCTGCCCAGCCTTCTTGTTCACCTATCTCTGAGGAACTGTACTAGTGGTTCATTCCATTTGAAAGTGTGGGTTGCCAACGGTGTGATTGGGGATAGCGACATTTCCCCTTTCGTGTCATTCCTGCGAAAGCAGGAATCCAGTCCGCCTGCGGCAGATGCGTCTTCCTGTGGATTCTGGATTCCTGCTTTCGCAGGAATGACAAATGTGTGTAGTGCGAGGTGGAAGGCTGTTGGAAATGTCTACCGTCGCGCGATCAAGTTACAAGTTCGAATGGAATGAAGCACTAGGCCACGCAGCGGTGCTTCGCGGCCTATAATTCCAAAAGGTTGAAAGCCACTCCTTCCGAGGTGTGAAGATTTTCACATCTTGACAAGTCTGAGTATCGTAAGTTAAGATACACAAGGTTCCATTCCTTTAATGGTTAGAATGGATAACCCATTTGTTGAGGATGGATGGGATATGCGAACCTTACAAGACTTGCTCTGAGGCAAGGATGTCAAGACCACCATGATCTACACCCATGTGCTGAATCGAGGAGAGAGGGGCGTTAGGAGTTTTGCTTCATTTGTTCCGCGTAACACGCAATAATCGACTTTCGGTTCTAGATATAAGGTTCTTGCCAAGTTTCTTGTTAAGACCTAGTTAGGCGGATGTCTCTGGCAGGTCCATATGGGAAGTCTCGGATTCAAACGTTTGTTGAAAGGATTTGTGAGATTGGTGGAACCGCTATGCTTCGATAAGACCAGCGGCACTTCAACTCCAAAAGGAGGATTCATTATGAACGGGCGACTACGTTTCTTTGTGCTTTACTCGGGACTCACTTTTCTCATGGTTTCTAGTGCCGCTGCGGTTGAGCCCGGCCAATTGTCTTGGGCGGTCCGAGCAGGCGGCTCGGCATGGGATTCAGGATGGGACATTGCCATGTTCGAAGATGGCAGTGTTGTTATTACAGGAATGCTTGAAGGTGTGGCGACTTTTGGTCTTGGAGAACCCAACGAAACTACGATTACGCCCACTGGTACCAGCGACACCCATTTCGCGAAATTCAATCCGAATGGCACATTGGCGTGGGCAATACAGGTGGTTGGCACCGATGCCGGCGAACAAGATCAAGGGATTGCGGTCGCGGCGGTGGGTGGCGGTGGGTTTCTGGCGATAGGAAACTTTCCTGGCACAGCCACTTTCGGCCTGGGAGAGCCGAATGAGACAACTTTAGTCTCTGCCTCTGCGAATCTGCGGGACATCTTTGTTGCCAAGTACAACTCAGACGGGTCTTTGATCTGGGCGACACGGGCCGGCGGAGCCAGTACTGACGAAGGTCGCGGGGTAGCACCGCTGAGTGATGGCGGAGCGATCATCACGGGATGGTTCAGAAGTTTTGCAACGTTTGGTCCTGGGGAAGTGAACGAGACGGTCCTCTTTTCCCCAAATGGAGTACCGGATATGTTCGTGGCGCGACTGAATTCAGACGGCACATTGGCTTGGGCAAAACGAGCTGGAGGGAACGATCAGGACCGAGGCAGCAGAATCCTTGCTCTACCTGACGACAGCGCGTTGGTTGTGGGATCCTTCGGATTTCCGTCCTCCGGGAGTGCCACATTTGGTCAGGGGGAACCAAACGAGACCGTGCTGAACTCAAGTGGTGGAACCGAGATATTCATCGCGAAATTCAATCCCGACGGAACATTAGCGTGGGCCAAACGGGCAGGGGGCAGCCAAGGTGACGCTCCATATAGCGCGGCTGCATTACCCGACGGCGGTGCAGTAGTGACAGGATATTACGGCGCACCATCCGGTGGAGTTGCTACCTTCGGAGAAGGCGAGGTGAATGAGACAACTTTGACCTCCGTGGCAGGCGGACAAGACATATTCGTAGCACGGTACAGCCCTGCTGGCACGCTCGACTGGGTGAGGAGCGCCGGGAGCAGCGGAAATGAAAATGGCTCAGCTATTGCCGTTCTGCCGGATGGTAGCGCGCTGGTGACCGGCGATTTCGGTGCGCCGTCTGGGAGCTCGGTGACCTTTGGACCAGGCGAACCCAATGAAACTATACTTTCTTCTGCTGGCGGAGCCGATATCTTTGTTGCCCAATTTGATCCAGGCGGTTCGCTGGTCTGGGCAACTAGGGCAGGAGGATCAGGCAGTGATTTCGGCTATGGAATAGGGGCGGATCCTGAAGGTAACGCGCTGGTGAGTGGTGGATTTGCTGGCACGGCTTTGTTCGGATCAGGGGAAGTGAACGAGACGTCGCTTTCCTCTGCTGGGTTGCAGGATCTTTTTGTCGCGAAATACATTGGCGGTTCGCCAGGTGGGGTCATCGAGGCCCTGATCGACGTTGATCCCGACACGCTCAACCTGAAGAGCCATGGCCAGTGGATTACCGTGTATATCACGTTGCCACAGGCCTATGACGTCAATAACATCGATTTGTCGACGATCGCCATCAATTCGCTGATTGGAAACAGTTGCGATCCAGAATACACGCAGGTTTCGGACACAAATTTCACGCCACAAGTGGGAGATAGGGACGAGGACTTGATCCCAGACCTGACTGTGAAGTTCGATCGGCAATTGCTTATCTCAAACCTGTGCGTGGACGATGTGTCCATTCAGATCGAAGGGGATCTGACAACTGGCGAGCACTTCGTTGGGACCGACAGCATTCGTGTGATTGATCGCGGAAAATGAGTCCACTGTCTGAGTCTCATCTGTAGTTTCCGCAATTAAGGGAGATGGATTTTCTTTGGATTGCATAGCTTTGTTAACAGGGGGATCCCGGTTCTTGACCGTCAATCGAACATCGCCTAACCAGCGCGTCTACCTGACAGGCTCCGCCAGCAGGTGACGCGCAACCCGTTACCTGGCGTAAGAAGAGAGCGCGCATCGCTCGACGAGGCGATGCAGATCCAGGAGATCAACCCCCGCATCGGCAAGTACCTTCTCCCCCCTGCACCCAGCGCTGCCTCGCCCCGAAGGCCCCCGCTACGCGGCTGCCTGTCTGGCGGCTGCGGTTATCTCGTTCCCAAGTACAACTTGGGAACGAGCGCATCGACATCTCATATTGACTAACCTCCAGAAATCGAGTTAAGGTAAACTGATCGGCCACAAAGATATAGAAACGACGTCACGGGGAACACATAAGCAATGAAATCGAACAATACCAAGGCCCGGAAAGCAAAACACACCCAACGACAACGCAGCACAAAGAGAACACAAGCCAATCATCTTGCGCGACGAGCATCATCACCGATTCACGACACGGGTGTGTTTGCCGGTCGGCGACTCGATGAGGGCACACGTGTAATTGAGTATGCGGGCACAATTCGCCGGTGGGATGAGTATGAGGAGGAGGAGGATCCGTATACTTGTCTCATGGGGATTGAGGACGATCTCGTGATTGACCCTCGACTTCGCGGCAACATAGCCAGATTCATTAACCATAGCTGTGATCCGAACTGTGAAGCCGTTGTTGAAGAGCAGCGCGTCTACATTGACGCGATTCGAGACATCCCCGAAGGCGAAGAACTCACCTACGACTACGGCCTGACTCTGGGCAAACGACCTTCGGCATCGGAATATGAACGCTTTGCCTGCCATTGTGGATCGCCCCGATGTCGAGGCTCTATGCTGGTCCGAGAAGGAAAGAAACTGCCGGCATACGCCTCCACGCGTAAGCGAAGGTGAGGCGGTCCGCGCGCCCTTTTGCAGGCGAGGACGCCTGCGCTACAAGGAAACCAATATGGGATTAGTAAAACGCTTTCTGGCATACGCTCAAGCTTTTGAAGGTGCGTATGAGGATGATGACTGGTCACGGCTGGAAGAATACTTCACGGCGGATGCCGTTTACGACAACGGCGGCGGCAAGGTGATCGAAGGCCGCGATGCAGTCCTGGCGTGGTTCAAAGGTGATGTCGCTTCATTCGATCGCCGGTTCGATTCCCGCTCCGTGAAACTCACCGACCGACCTAAGGAAGAAAACGATACCGTTTCTGTCGGTTGGGAGGCCGTCTACACGAAGAGCGGCGTACCGGACCTCGTCATCGCAGGCAAGGAAACGGCGGAGTTTGAAGGCGATCGAATCCGGGTGTTGAGGGACGAGTTCACCAACGAGGCGCAGGCAACGCTGAAGGAATGGATGGGCAAGCACGGGGGTTTGCTCGAATAGCAGCTGAAAACGCTGTACCGCACGCCCGAAGAGGGCCCGGCGCCGACACTACCCACGCAACCGATCAATCTGCTAGAATCCCCTTTTTAAGCCACGGCTATCGAAAGCCGCTTGAAAATCGCCATTTCCTGATTCAGGTCGGCGAAATGCGCATTCCTGCCGACAGTGGAAAACGAAAGGAGTATCAGTATGAAAGCGCCATGGGTAACGTATCGTCCGGAACTGACGGTGCTCGACTGCACTATCCGGGACGGAGGTTTGATCAACGATCATCAATTCGACAGCGACCTCGTGAAAGCGGTTTACGAGACCTGCGTCGAGGCGGGACTGGACTATATGGAGATCGGGTATCGGAACTCCAAGCGGCTCTTTCCCAAGGACAAGTTCGGTCCATTCCGCCACAGCGACGAGGAGGATATCCGAAACGTCACCAGCGACCACGATCCGGAGGCAACGGGGTTGAAGCTCGCGCTCATGATCGATGCGGGGAAAAGCGACTGGAGCGAGGATATCCTGCCGTGTGACCAGAGCGTCGTGGACCTGATTCGCATCGCCTGTTATGTCGATCAGGTTCCCGAAACCGTGGAGATGATTCATGACGCGCACGAAAAGGGGTACACAACCAGCTGTAACATTATGGCGATCTCTATCGTCCAGGACGCGGAGATCGACCAGGCATTGGAGGTAATCGCCACGACCCCGGTCGACGTGATTTGTGTCGTCGACAGTTTCGGCGCGCTTTACCGCGAGCAGATTGACATCCTGATCCGGAAATACCTCGCAGCGGTCAAGGACACCGACAAGGAAGTGGGCATCCATGCGCACAATAACCAGCAGCTCGCCTTTGCCAACACGATCGAGGCGATCATTCTGGGCGCGAACCGGATCGACGCCACCATGGCGGGACTCGGTCGCGGCGCCGGAAACTGCCCCATGGAGCTGCTCATTGGGTTTTTGCGGAACCCCAAATTCAAGCGGCGTCCGATTTATAAACTGCTCCGGGACCATTTCGTGAAGCTCCGTGAGACTGTGGAATGGGGGCCGCTGGTGCCTTACAACATCACCGGTCAGCTCAATCAGCATCCACGCTCCGCCATGGCGCACCGGGCCGGACCCGGCAAGGATGACTACGTCGACTTTTACGACAAGTGCGTCGGGGATGTCTGAGGCTTTTCGTGAAGCAAGGCATGAAGATTATTCAAGCCCGAACTGAAAAGCAAATGCAGGAGGTTCGTTGTCTTTTCCGGGAGTCCGAGGACAGAGCGCAGCGGATAGGGATTTTGATATATGGAGGTTACGCGTTTGACTCCGGCCGGACCTTCTGAAAAGATCAGACGTGTGCACTACTATGCTTCGGGTGAAGCTGCAGGGTGTCTGCGCCAGAATGGACACGCTGCATGCAGTTTATCCCAGGAGGGCAATCAACATGCTGGAAAACATCTCTTTCACACTTAACGGCGAAGCCGTAAGCTTGAACCTCGACAGTAACCGAATGCTGCTGTGGATTCTGCGCACTGATTTGGTTCTTACGGGAGCCAAATGTGGCTGCGGAAAGGGGTATTGCGGTGCCTGCACTGTTCTTGTGGATAATAGGGCCGTTCGCTCCTGCCGATTTCCCGCAAAAAACGTCAAAGGGAAAGAGGTTACTACGATTGAGGGCCTGGCCAAAAACGGGAACCTCCATCCAATTCAGGAGTCGTTCGCGGAACACGATGGCTTTCAATGCGGTTTCTGTACGCCTGGCATGATTCTCCATGCTTTCAGTCTACTCTCAAGAAATCCTCAACCTACCCGGGAAGAGATCATTCAGGGTATGGACCGAAACTTGTGTCGCTGTGGAGCCCATGCACGCATTGTCCAAGCCATCCAAGCTGCAGGTCAAGAGATGAAGAGGAGCTAGGCAAACATGAAATATGACGAGTATTACGACTACGACTCCCGTGACACAATCCTGACTGCTCCCCACAGTCGCCGGGAATTTCTTCAGCGCGTTGGCGGTGGGATCATAATCGTTTTCTCTGTGGCAAAGTCTTCGGAAGCCCAGGAAAGAAGCTTCGGCGGAGAAGATTCCCGGGATTTTAACGCCTATCTTCGTATTGGAGAGGACGGAAGGGTCACCTGCTTTTCGGGCAAGATCGAAATGGGGCAGGGAATTATCACTTCCTTGGCGCAAATGTTGGCCAATGAGCTCGATGTGGCTCTGGAAACGGTTGATATGGTAATGGGAGATACGTCCGTCTGCCCGTGGGATATGGGCACGTTCGGGTCCATGAGCACGCGTTTCTTCGGACCCCCTCTCAGGGCAGCGGCCGCTGAAGCCCGGGCGGTGATGATAGAGTTGGCTGCGGAGCGTCTGGGGATACCGGAAGACCAGTTACAGGTAAAGAACGGAACTGTTTTCGACGAGGCTCAAAGCGCCAACCGGGTTACCTACGCCGAACTTGCCAGAGGGAAAACGATCGCAAGACGAGCTAAAGAAGATGTTCGGCTGAAAACAGCGTCTGATTTTCAGTGGATCGGCAAACCAGTTAACAGGACAGATGCCTTCGAGAAGGTCACCGGGGACGCGAAATATGCGGCCGACGTCCGATTGCCCGGAATGTTGTATGCAAGCATATTGAGGCCCCCTGCCCACGGCGCCCAATTGAAAAGCATCGACCTTTCCGCGGTGGAGGAGAGAGAAGATCTCTTAGTAGTCCAAGACGGTGACTTGATCGCCGTCCTCCACAAGAACCCCGATGAAGCGGAAAATGCCCTGGCACAGGTCAAGGCGCAATTTGACGTACCGGAAGCGCACGTTGACGATGAGAGTATCTTTGACTATCTGCGTGACAAAGCTCCAAGAGGGGAAGTCGAGGAAAGTGGAGGGGACATTGCCAACGGAGAGAAACTTGCCGCTCTTACCATCGGCGAAACTTACTTGAACAGTTATGTGGCTCATGCTCCTTTGGAACCCCACGCCGCGGTGGCTACCGTCGAAGACAAAAAAGCAACTGTCTGGGCTTCCACTCAGACGCCTTTCAGGCTCCAGGAGCAGTTAGCCGATATTCTGAACCTCCCTTCCCAGAACGTCAGGATTGTCACTCCCTTTGTGGGAGGAGGCTTCGGCGGAAAAACACGCAACTTGCAGGCAGTTGAAGCAGCAAGGTTAGCGAAATTGACGCACAGACCTGTCCAGGTTGCCTGGAGTCGTGAAGAGGAATTTTTTCATGACACCTTCAGACCCGCAGCATTTGTCGACATCAGATCGGGGATAGAAGAGTCCGGAAAGATTGTCTTTTGGGATTACGGTGTCTATTTTGCGGGCTCAAGAGGAGCGAACCTGTTCTATAAGGTTCCGCATTACCGCACCACCGTCCGCGGAGGTTGGGGAGGCGGTGGAAATCCCCATCCTTTTCCCGTGGGAGCATGGCGCGCGCCCGCCAATAACACCAATACCTTTGCCCGAGAATCGCATATGGACATCATGGCTTCAAAAGCGCAGATGGATCCCGTGGAGTTTCGCCTGAAGAACCTGAGCGACCAGAGAATGGTGAGAGTGCTCAAAGCTGCGGCGGAGAGATTCAACTGGGTCCCATCCAAATCACCCAGTGGCCGCGGCTTTGGCGTAGCCTGCGGCATTGATGCGGGGACTTACGTAGCCGCCATGGCCGAAGTTGGAGTGGATGATGAAACAGGAGAAGTCCAGGTCAAACGTGTAGTGTGCGCTCAGGACATGGGACTGGTCATCAATCCTGAGGGCGCCAAAATACAGATGGAAGGTTGTATCACAATGGGTCTGGGATATGCCCTTACCGAAGAGATCCATTTCAAGGGCGGCCGGATCCTGGATCTGAACTTCAACACGTATGAACTCCCTCGTTTCTCGTGGCTGCCGCGGATCGAAACCTTGCTGATAAGCGCAGAGGATATTCCCCCCCAGGGAGGCGGAGAACCGGCGATCGTATGCATGGGAGCTGTGGTTGCCAACGCCGTCTGCGATGCAACAGGCACAAGACTGTTTCAACTGCCCATGACTCCTGAACGGATCAAGAAGGCCCTGGCCGCCATGGCCTATTGAACTCTGCAGTTTTAATGGAACGTATTGAAATATCCGATATCTGGAAATCGCTCGGCAGAACATCATGGTCTTTCAGACGGCTCAGCGGGAGCTTCGCCCTCCCGTGGTCGACCGAATGAGTGGAATGGGAGGGCGAGGCTCCTGCCGAGCCGCAATTGGGTGTTCCCTTTTCTTTGCAGTCTTCAATAGAAGAGACTCGGAATCGACTGCCGGCCGATGCTGATCGAGAAATGTGGCAGGAAATGGGCCGGGATGAGAAGGTGCGTGTGGTGGTGAGTGAGAATTGATTCCACAACCCTGCGTAACATGAGGAACATTGAAGAATTACTTGTCAGCTTTGGTCCTCGTCTTCATGAATGCGGGTGGGCTAGTTTTCGGGGAACCCGCCTTTGCGGTTGTGGATATCGTCCTTGAGGAGATTGTCTCCGGTCTGTCGTCGCCCGTCTACATCACGCATGCCTCCGATGGGACCGAGCGCCTGTTTATTGTCGAGCAGCGGGGGACGATCCAAATCCTGGATAATGGGACCCTTCTCGGAACACCGTTCCTGGATATCCACTCTCGAGTAAGCTCCGGCGGGGAACGGGGGCTGTTGAGCCTCGCTTTTCATCCAGACTATGTAAGCAACGGGCGCTTCTTTGTTGATTACACCAACACGAATGGCGACACGGTTATCTCCGAATTCCTAGTTTCCGCCGGTGACCCGAACGTTGCCGACGATACCTCCGAAACCCTTCTTCTGCAGGTCGCCCAACCTTTTGAGAACCACAACGGGGGCCAATTGCAGTTTGGTCCTGATGGGATGCTCTACATCGGGATGGGAGATGGTGGAAGCGGAGGCGATCCCTTTGGACATGGCCAGGATATCACGACTCTCCTGGGAGCACTGCTTCGGATTGATGTGGACAGCGGTTCCCCATTTTCAATCCCGTCGGATAATCCATTCGTAGGGCTGCCGGGGAGAGATGAGATTTGGGCGTACGGCCTCCGCAATCCATGGCGCTTCTCGTTCGACCGACAGACCGGACGGCTGTTTCTTGCCGACGTCGGGCAGGGGGATGTCGAAGAGGTAGACCTCATCGAAAAAGGGGGAAACTATGGGTGGAACATTATGGAGGGAGATCAGTGCTTTTCTCCGCCCTCCGATTGCGACATGACCGGGTTGGAGCTCCCAATCGCTACTTATGGCCATCCCCCTGCGGATCCGACCGGAGGCCGTTCGATAACGGGCGGGTATGTCTATCGCGGCAGCCAGTTCATTGATTTGGACGGACTGTACTTTTTTGGCGACTACTCAACAGGACGAATTTGGATCCTGGAAGAAACCAGCCCAGAGGTGTTCACGCGGACTGAGTTGTTGGATACCGATCTCTCTATCAGCTCGTTCGGTGAAGACGAGGACGGGGAGATTTATGTCGTTGATCACGGAGGCACAATCTATCAGATAGTCTCGCTTGCGGAGGGAGAAGGAGAGGACGGAGGTGAAGGAGAAGAGGAAGGTGGAATAGAAGGCGAAGCCGAAGTGCCCGGAGGGGAGGGGGAAAGCGAGTCCACCGAAGGTAGAGAAGGCGAGAGTGAAATAATCGCCGGTGATGGGGAAGAAGAAATGGAAGTTGAGGCCCCTGACGAAGGAGAAATGGAAACAGGAGAGGAAGGCAAAGGGGAAGTGATTGGTGGCGAAGGGGAGGGAGAAGGCGAGGGCGACACAACGCCCGTCGGCTGTCCGAGCATGACCGTCGCACGGGATACTTCTTTGATGGACGCTATGCAGCCTCTACGGATTGTACGCGATACATTGTTGCAGGACTCCAGTGCCGGAAAGAGGGCAACACAGATCTATTATTCCCGATGACATGACCCTCTACACCCACACCCACAAGCTGGCCCCCATTCTTATCCATAAAGGCATTATATATTTATTGCCTTCGATCCTTGTTGCGTTCTCTATCATATATTTTGTAGATCTATTTTTTTATTTTAGCGGCTATAGTAACTGGATTTTGAATTATTCGGAATTGCCTCCGCTGATTTTCTTATTCTTTATTATCCAATATATAGTTATCTGCGGTTTGCTAAGCAAGGTAAAATCCCATGCCCTTGCAAGTTTGGCTTGTAGCTCAATTCTGTTTGTTGCTTATATTGGGTTGAGCATTCAATATCTTGGTGATTATGCTTGGTGGATAAAACACGCAAGCACAAATATTCTATGGATGTCAGAGCTTTTATCCAATTTGACCTACAATTTTGCTTATAACAATGGTTTATCCATGCAATATGTTGCTCCAATATTTGGATGGCTGACCTGCTTTATTTATTTACTTATTGGTAAGGAAATAGTTTGCGAAAAGGACTCAAGTTATTTCGCTTTCCTTTACCGATTAAGTTTTCTTTCTACTGGTATTTCAATGTTGTTTTATTTCAACTACATTGAAAATACTCCCCTTTCCATTCCTTTTAGTCTGTTGTACCTATATTTTGCGATTAGATATTTAAAATATAATAATAAACTGATAGATTTGGCAGCCACATCACTTGCTCTTTCCATCGCGTGCCTTTTTCATGGTCAAAATACATTTTTGCTTCCATCGCTATATATTTTGATAATTTTTGATGGGATGAAAAACTCTGGTTATAAAAGAATCGTCCGCGACATAACACTAAGTACGATTGTGATTTTTGCTGTAACAATAATTAGTGTCTTTGTCGTTAGAACCATGGGCTATCAAATTTCTCCTGGCAATATTAGTGGGGGTGGTGATTCAGAAAGATTTGTCGCACTCTTTAGCGATGGCTGGACCCCATACACAAAGTTTTTGATGTTCTCGTTTGAACACGTTTCTGAAATAAGTAACATCGTTATACATTCATCACCTGCCGTCTTAATTCTCGCAATATTGCTTGTGTTTAAAGCAGTAAAAAGGAATTCCAGTTATTGGTCTAAAGAAATTGTTATAGATGAAATGGATCCAGCTATTGTGGTAAGTGGAGTATTGACGCTTTGTTATCTCTCCTTTATATTCCTGTGGAATTTTGATCTTGGTTTCCCTTTTGATTTAGACTTGATGCTGTCGTTGGGCTTCCCTCTTAGTATCTTTGTGTTTTCTATGCTGTACAAGTTACCTGAAAACAAGAAAATATATTTAACTTTAGGAGTGTTTTGGGGTCTTTATTTCAACGCATTATTTTTGTCGTCCTTTCTGACATCTAGATACTGATTGAATTTATGGCTGAAAAGTAAATGGAATATAAAAAAGCGTTGCACCTGACCGCTATTCCGCTGCGCTACATGTGCGCGGGTTAAGCAGAGCGTTAGGCAGTGAATTGCCACAGCGGTCGCGAGCAGGGTGAATGGGAGTTCCATTCTCTATTCCGCCCCGCGGGACCTATGACTATCTACACCCACACCGCCAAACTAGCCCACATCCTCGTTCTGGAAGACGCGTTGAGCGCGGTTGCGGTTGCCAGAGACACGGTGGGCAATGAAGCGGAGGCGGCCGCGGTGGATTCTCAGAGAAATTTCTTCACCCGAGTCAGCAACGTGCCTCTTACTTTTTTGCGATCAAACCGCTTCCAGACCTTTGCGAATTCGGAACGGCAGGCCCGAGCATGGCCTTCGTGCTGGGCCATCAGGTGCCCCAGGGCCATGAACACTTTCTCCCTCTGACCGGCGGGGGGCGAGATCTCCCCGGCGAAACTGCTCAGCGCGCTTCGGGCAACGACTGCATCCTGGTGAACCCCCAGGATGTCCTGGATCTTTGTGACCCGCCTCGCGAATTTGGACGCTGCACCACCGTAAATATCTGCAAAGAACTCGCAAACGTAACGCAGGCGTTTGCAGTCGATCCGGAGTCGATGCAACTGCTCATCGGGAGAAGTCTTCTTGATCTCGCGCCCGGTTCGGAGAACTTTCCGCAGCCTCTTCTTGATGATTCCGCCGGCAACTTCGCCCACGGGAATCTTGGCCTTGGAGGCGGTCGGGTAATTGGGAGGGCCAAGGTCGAGAAAGCGTCGGAAGCGAAAGATGAATTTGTCATAGCGTCGGGAGTCCAGAACCTGGAGCATCCTTTGTCGAGCTTTCTCCCGCCTCTTTATCAGCAGTTTGCGAAAATGCTCGACGCCGGGCTGCAGATCGCCGGGGAGATCGCCAATCTCCTGCTGCAGGCGGATCAAATAGACATCCAGATCCCGCACTTCGCCAAGCGTACGACCGAGCCATCTCAGGTCGCGCACAAGACCCTGGACGCGGCGCGGCGGAAGCCCCGGGCGGAAAACCCGCAACGCCGCCCTAATACGCCGGGTGGCGACGCGCATGTCATGCAGGAACTCCGGATCCAACCCTAAGCGCGTTCCCGGTTCATTCCAAGCCATGCGGTTGAAATGGCGGCGGAGAACCCGATAGGCGGAATCCACGAATCGGTCATCAGGCTTCAGAATCAGGTCATCGCCTTCGACCAATCCCGGCGGCACGATTCCAGCGATTTGCAGACCGCGGCAGAGGGTGGGGCTATCAACGGGCTTCATTCGGAGATTCGTGGAAAGCTTTTTCGAGACTGGATCCAGTCGGTTCGGGGATCCCCGAAGCAGTCTCAACGTAACCTCGGCGAAGGGCCCGGACGGAACGTCCTTCGCGAAACTCACAGTGTCCGCCACCGCTTCGAACTCCAGGCTGTTTGGCCCGGAGATCCTGTATACGGAATGTTTTCTTCGCAGCCTGAGTCGAACATCCAGTGCCGCCTGACCCATCGCATCTTTCAGCTCATCGGGTAGGCCGGCGCGCAAGGCCTGTGGGAATGATCCCTGCACGAATTTGTGTGACGATTCAACGGACTCTGAAGAGGACCTGGTGTGGTGATTATTCGGATGGAGGGACTCGATGGACAAGGTGGCCTTCCCCCCGTTGGTGCACAGACGACAAATCGCACCTGCCCGGTAGAGCCACCAGTCCGTCGTATCTACGTACATTTCGGTCCGGACCGAACTCTCTTCCAGGTGGACGTCGAGGCCCATCTCAGCGAAGACATCGAGCAGGGCTGTGGTGGTAATAACGTCATCCGACCACAGCCTCAGTACTGGTTCATCGCGCTCAGCCATTCCCACATCCTCTCTCGGCCAATTCCATGAGGAGTCATTCGCCGTGGGTTCTTCAAGTTTCCCCCGTGGGACTGCGAGGTAGCGCAGGCGTCCCGCCTGCCGGTCATGGGCAAGCCTGTCCTGAGTCCTCGAAGGGATGCCCATGCTACCCTGCCCTGACTTTTTGTTCACCTATCTCTGGAGAACTGTACTAAGCCATGGACGACTGAGTTCGGGGGACCTCGGGCTTGGTCAGCGGTCGAAACTCAATCGGGGCTTGTCCCACCTGTTTGGCGGCCTCGACGGCCGCTTGGTAAAACTCTTCCTGGGCTCTCACGCGGCGGCGTCCGCGTTTAGGCCGCTCATGGGTCCCATCCGGCAGAATTCGTCGCGCTTTGATGTTATCCGCGAAGAATGTCTTCAGAATTTCCACCAGTCGAGCCCGCAATTTCGGATCGATAACAGGGAACATGATCTCAAGCCGCCGGTCCAGGTTTCTCCCCATCCAATCGGCGCTGGAAAGATAGACTTCTTCGTGTCCCCCGTTCTGAAAGTAGAAGATCCGGGCATGCTCGAGGTATCTGTCTATGATGGAAACAACCTCAATTGTTTCAGAAACATCCTTCACTCCCGGACGCAGACAACATATGCCTCGAATGTTCAGCCGCACCTTCACACCTGCCTGGCTGGCGCGATAAAGTGCCTGACATATGTCTTTGTCCTGAAGCGAATTGACCTTCGCCATGATCAGCCCGGGGCTGTCTGCCGTGGAGGCCCTTATCTCGCGCTCGATCAGGTCGATCGTTCGTTGGCGAATCCCAGTGGGGGCAATGGCAAATCGCTGCCAGCCCACCTCCTGTGAGAAGCCAGTCAGGAGATTGAAGAAGGCCGAGGCGTCGCCGGCGAAATCTCTTTCGGATGTAATGAATCCGATGTCCGAATAGAGCTTTGCCGTTTTGTCGTTGTAGTTGCCTGTTGAGGAATGGACATACCTGCGGATTCCGTGGGGCTCCCTCCGAACAATCAGGAGCAACTTGGCGTGGGTCTTCAATCTTGCCACGCCATAAATGACGTGACAGCCTGCATTTTCCAACTGGCGAGCCCAGTTCACGTTTCTCGCCTCGTCGAACCGAGCCTTCAGCTCGACCAGGACCGTCACCTGTTTCCCATTTTCAGCCGCTCGGGCGAGAGCGGCGATGATCGGAGAGTCGCCGCTGGTGCGGTAAAGCGTTTGCTTTATCGCGAGCACGTCTGGATCTTCAGCGGCGAGTTGGAGAAGAGAGATCACGGGCTCAAACGATTCATAGGGATGAAAAAGCAGGACATCCCGCTCCTGGAGGGTTTCCCACAGGTTCCCACCGTCGATCAGATCCTGCGGCGGCTGAGGAGTCCAATCGGGATTCTTGAGGTCATCAAATCCCGGTCGGTTCGCGATTTCCATCAGTCCCGTCGCGTCCATGAGGCCGCTTACTTCATAAAGATCCGCTTCAGAAACGTTGAACCATTTCATGAGACGATCCTTGAGGCCTGGATCGGCTTCGGCCGACAACTCCAATCGCAACACGGGCTGCCGCCGGCGCGACCGAACGACTTCCTCAACGGTCTCCAGGAGATCGACTGCGTCGTCATCGTCGATAACCACATCGGCATCCCGCGTGAGTCTGAAAACAGCCGTTCCTTCAACCTCAAACTCAGGGAAGAGGTAGTTCAGTTTCCTGCTCACTATGCGTTCGATCGGCATCAACTGGATTTCCTGATCACCGGGGATCGTTACGAACCGCGGCAGATTGCCGGGGATGGGGACCACAGCAACCTGGCGAGATTCCTCCTCCTTCGCAGAACTGAGTGAGACGGCGAGGTTCAGTTGCAGGCCCGGCAATACGGGAAGATCAACGGATTCGTCGACTGCAAGAGGGGTGAGAATGGGGAGGATTTCCGCGACGAAATAGGAGTCTACAAACTGGGCCTGTTCCGGAGTCAGCTCTGCCATCTCAATGATATGAATCCCGTTTTCCGCCAGCTCGCGGAAGGCTTGAGAAATCGCCGCGGATTGATCCGCGACCATCTGGTGCACGCGCTCGCTTATCCGACCCAACTGTTTCCTGGGTGTCAGCCCGCTGATATCGCGCTTCTGCACTCCAGCCGCGACCTGGTGGTCCAGACCGGCAACTCGAATCATGAAGAACTCATCCAGGTTGGAGCTCACAATGGCGAGGAATTTGAGACGCTCCATCAACGGAACCTCATCTGATTTTCCTTCGCCCAGGACGCGATCATTGAATTCCAACCAGCTCAACTCGCGGTTGATGTAGAATTCGGAAGATTTCAGATCGGGCGACTTCTTCGTTTTCATCAGAACCTTGGCTGGGAGCCTGAGAAATGGATGAGTTACTTGCTATTTACATGGAGCAGGATTCTGGCCTGTCGTAATTCCATTCAGGTTTTTGCCTCTTCTGCCAGGACCTGGATTTCCAACGATTTGGGTGAGAGCGCAGCCTCTTCAAGTCGCACCTTCATACCGTAGATATCTTCGAACAGGTTTCCCTTCTCCTCCAACGCGCGCCGCTCAAGCCGCAGATCCGTTACGCCCTCAACGTACAACACAAATTCCTGATCGTCCTTTTCGACCTGGAATTCTCGCACTTCCTGGCGGTGGCCTTTGTCGAGCGCGTCAGCGACCCGGAGGATTGCCGCGAGTTTGTTGATCCGCATTCGCTGGTTTCGTGACAAAGCCATGTATTCTGGGTGTGTGGAGCGAGGAACACTGCGCCGGTGATAACGAGCGACAAGGGCAACGATCGAAATATCTTCCGGCGACAGTCCGAATATCTCGGAATTGGATATCAGGTAGTAGCTATGCTTGTGATGGGCGCGGTTGCTGATGAATTCGCCGACCTCATGCAGCATCGCGGTGATGCAAAGCAACAACCTTTCCTGTGGCCTCAATCCGTGTTCATTCTGCAACTCATCGAACAACCGGGTCGCCAACTTGGCCACATGCTCTCCGTGCTTTTCATCGCACTCGTACTTCTGCGCGACCGTCTTCGCTGAAAGGGTAATGCTTTCGCTCAGCTCAGGAGCTTCTTGGCCAGTTACAAACCGAGGAAGGTCGGATAGCAAACCATCGCGCATCGAGACCCTGGAGACGATCATTGTGTCCGTACCTGTAGCGCGAAGAAGTGCCCGATAAACCAGGAGAGCAGGAACCAATGTCTCCGCATCCGCGAAGGCCATACCGTATTCTTTCGATAGCTCCTCGGTTGACTTGGACACACAGCGTTTCATCAGCTTATCCAGTTCGCGCACGCCGACAGACGACAGGTTGGTTGAGGGTATGGACTCGCCGACTTGTCGTGCGGCAAACCTTGCGTCTCCCCCTATTGCGAGGAAGGTGGTTGCCTCTTTCAGAGACATCGCCTTGCTGATGAGCGCCACCGTGTGGGCAATATGCTGCCGAAGCAGCTCGGCAGCCCGTTTCGGCGGCTCCTGGGCGGTCGACAGTACTTCCTGGATGCGAACGGAGCCAAGGTTGTAGCTCCTGGAATCGGCTATCCGGTCGTCGCGGACGATGCTCAACAAAGTGCTTCCGCCTCCGACCTCTGCGATTAGGGTGATCTGGTCATGCAAATCCAACGCGCCCTCGACCGCATGGCGCACTGCGGAGACAATCAATCGGCTCTGCTCCATCGGCTCGATGACCTCAAGATCCAGGTCCACCGTCCTTGCGATCCGATCCAGGAAGGAATCCCGGTTTGCCGCCTCCCGGACGGACGACGTAGCGACGGCGCGAACCTGGTCAACTTGGTAGGTATCGAGGATCTTGCGATAATCTCTGAGGACTTTGATGACGGCGTTCACGGTCCCCCGGCTCAGCCGCCCCGTTACAAAGGTATCGTGGCCAAGGCGGACCAGACGATGCGCTCTTTCCAGGACGTCGATGCGACCATCCGGAAAGACCTGCGCGACAACCAGGCGGACGGAATTGGAACCGATATCGATTGCCGCGACTGTTTTCGCCGGCTCAAGTTTGTCGTCTTGGGGAGTCATGACTACAGGTTACTCCATGTGCGAAGACCTCCAGAGCGGAGGACGACCCAAGTCTGGGGTCTCGTGAGACGCTGATGGCTGGCAGGGTGTGCACAAAAGGCTCTCATGATCCATGCGTCCTTGAGGCCAACGCGAGTAGAACAGCCTCAAGGACGGCGCGACAGATAACCCATGATTCTCTCGCGGGAGGATGTTATTATACCCGAAACTCGGGCCCGAGCCAATGAAACAATATAGACGATATTCTAGCTCATATTTCCTGACATAATCAATAAATAGAAGTATATTTGAGCATTATTCTAGATAATATCTTCTGGTTTGTTCAGGACCATGGGTATTGGGCGAAAGGCAACCGGCTGATTAGGGGTCACCATTATGGGGAAAAAGGACACAACACTTTGCATTGGAATAGACGTCGGCGGCACAAAAATTTCGGCGGCCCTGGCGGAGCAATCGGGAAATATTATTGCTCGAAACCGCCAGCCCACGCCCCGAAATGGGACGGCGGAAGACTCCCTCGAAGCCATCGTGACCTGTGTCAAGACGCTCGTTTCGGACGCAAAGGTTGATCTTGAGTCTGTGGCCGGTGTCGGCCTCGGAGTTCCGGGCACAGTCGATCCGGAAAAAGGACTCGTTGTCGACACGCCTAATATGAACCTTTCGGGATTGCGGATTGTTCGACGGGCAGAGGAGAAACTGGGACGCCCTGTGGCGTTTGATAACGACGTAAACCTGGGGACCCTGGGAGAAAGTTGGCTGGGCGCGGCCCAGGGCGCGGATAGCACTGTCGGGATTTTCGTCGGCACGGGCATCGGAGGAGCCGTACTCGTCGGAGGAAAGCTGGTTCGCGGGGTGCGCTTTGCCGCAGGCGAAATCGGCCACATCGTCATGGAAGTCGACGGGCCGCTCTGTGGATGCGGAAACCGGGGATGTTTGGAGGCCATGGCGAGCCGCACCGCCATCGAAAGGGATATACGCGAAGCAGTGTCTTCCGGGAGAGAGACCATCCTTCAGGAAATGCTCGATGGAGACCTGAGCATCATTAAGAGCGGGGCCCTGAAGAAAGCCTTGAAAAAGGGAGACGGGCTGGTGACCGAGGTGATGGAGAAGGCATCGATCGTGATCGGCCATGCTTGCCTGACAGTCCGGCATCTGCTGGATCCGGAGGTGATCGTTCTAGGCGGAGGGGTGGTTGAGGCATGCGGAAACTTCATCCTTCCATTAGTTCAAGAAGTCGTCGATTCCGACGCCCTCGGGGCCGCAAGAAACGGCGGAAGAATTGTGGAGTCTTCATTAGGTGATGACGCGGTCATCCTCGGGGCGGTCGCGCTAGCCAAAGAATCCATCGGCAGGCACAATTCTGCAAAATGAGCCTGGGAGGACGCCGAGGGGTGAAATGGTCTCCCGTTCGTGCTCGTAATCGTAATCGATAATTCCTTGCCGGTTTCGAGCACGAGTACGAAATAATCGCCTCCGACATGACTGACGGATTCAATGTTGACAAGGCGCCAGGAGGAATGGGTCATAAATCTGTCCCCCCCGACTTGATGATGGCGATCGCTCTGCCGGCCATATGCTTGCCGAATGGAACGACATGGATGTGATCGGGTTCCATTCGACAGCCAAGTTATGTGGAGTTTGAGGCAGTATACCTTAACGCGTGTGAAGCACTGGTCTGTGGGGCCAGAGAAAGGCATGCCGGAAGAGGGTTCTGCAGGCCCTCAGAATCCTTCAGAGAATACTTGAAATGCTTCGGTGGGAGAGTTAACATAATGCCATCGGCGTTTTCCCTACAAGTAATTGAGCAGGCCCGAAATCGGGCAGTTCCAGTCAAAGAATAGGAAGAAAAATGGCACATACACAACTTTACATTGATGGAGAGTGGACGGGCGCCAAGAGTGGCGAGAAGATCGAAGTCATCAACCCGGCCACTGAGGAGCCGATCGAAGCGGTCGATTTCGGGGGCCGGGAAGAAGCCGCCAACGCGCTGGCAGCTGCGGACCGCGCCTTCAGGGAGTGGAAGAAACTGACGGCCTGGAAACGGGGTGAGTACTTACGGAAGATCGCGGACCTGATCCGCGAAAGGGCAGACGACATCGCCTATACAATGACCCTGGAGCAGGGCAAGCCGCTGGCTGAATCGAAGGGCGAGGTCATGGCGTCGGCCGCAAACTTTGAATGGTTCGGAGAAGAGGGTAAGCGGGTTGAGGGCCGATGGGCGCCCACGATTATTCCTGGAAAACGATATCTGACGATGAAGCATCCTGTCGGAGTATGCGCTGCGATAACGCCCTGGAATTTTCCAATATTACTCCAGGCACGAAAAATCGCGCCGGCGCTTGCTGCAGGATGCACTATCGTCTCCCGGCCCGCCCGACAGACCCCGCTGTGCCTGATCAAAGTCTTCGAATGCTTTGAAGAGGCCGGACTCCCGCCGGGCGTCGCGAACATGGTCATGGGCCCTCCCCGGGAAATGGTGGATGAGTTCATGGAGAACCCCATCTGTCAGAAGATCAGCTTCACCGGCTCGACCGAGGTCGGCAAGGAGCTGATGCGGCGGGCGGCAGACGGTGTGAAGCGGATCTCGTTGGAACTCGGCGGCCATGCGCCGGTTCTTATTTTCGAGGACGCGGATCCCGAAGTGGCCGCCAAGGCCTCCGTCACCGGCAAATTCCGCAACAACGGCCAGGTGTGCATCTCGCCGACTCGTTTCTATGTCCATGAGACTCTGCGAAAAGCATACACCGAGGCAGCCGTCGAGTTTGCCAAGAATCTCAAGCTCGGCAATGGAACGGAGGAAGGCGTTGAGGTGGGACCGATGTTTGAGGAGAAGGCCCTGGACAAGACGCAGCATCTCATTGATCAGGCTGTGAGCGTCGGGGCTAAGGTTCTCACCGGCGGAGGGAGGGCGTCTCGGTTCCCGAAGGGCTATTTCTTCGAGCCGACGGTGCTCGACAACGTAACTCGAAAGGCAGAATTGATGACCGAGGAGCCGTTCGCTCCGATCATGCCCATTTTATCGTTCAAACGATTTGATGAAGCGATCCAAGAAGCCAACAACACTATTTACGGTTTGGCTGCTTATGTGCTGACAAACGATTTGACCACGGCCATCCGCGCGGCGGAAGAATTGGAATATGGGATCATCGCCATTAATGACCCGGTTCCGGCCTCGCCGCAAAGCCCGTTCGGCGGGATGAAACAAAGCGGAATCGGCCGAGAATCCTCCCACGAGGGGATCGAACCCTACTTGGAAGTGAAAGCAGTTTCCTTCTTGTTGAGAGAAGACTGATTGATCTCTATGGACCAATTCGATAATAAGAACGAGCCAGATATGATGTGAGAGAGTTTCCGAGCAAGCCGAAGTCTCTGAAACTCCGTACAGTGTCCAATTGGAAGGTATACTTCGTACTGGCAGCCAATGAGGAGGCGGAACAGGTTAGCGGACGATTATTCTCGTTTTGCCTTTCCTCTTCCCCAACCTCACCTTCGCTGTCGCCCTCTCCCTCTCGCTCTCCTTCGCTGTCGCCCTCTCCGCCTTCGGCGGATTCTCCCTCACCACCCGTCTCACTTTCTCCTTCTCCTTCGCCACCATTCAGGAATGTGTTCCAGACGGTCACCACCTGGTTGGCAGGAACATCCAGTAACTGTGACTCCGTGCCATCCGGCCACTCAATGACGACTTCATCGACTTCCGTCGCTGTCCCCAGTCCGAAGTGCGCCTCCGCCGGTTCCTGCCCCATGAAGCTCGTACCGGCGGTTATAAGTCTCGTTATCCTCAAATCGTCCACTTCGACTCGCACCAAAGCGCCGATAGCTCGATGGTTCGGACCGTCCATCCGCGGCTTTATAACAAGAAAGTTGTTATTCTCTGACTCAGGGCCAGGCTGATTCTGCAGCAGTCGCAATCTTGAGGGATCATCCCCGAGGGCCTCAGTGGTCTGTGCCAGATCTAAGTCCCCGTCCCGGTCATAATCTAAAGCAATCAGCGCACTCCCAAATAGAGTGTCGTTAAATCCAGCCAAGTCGGAGATGTCGGCGAACGTAACAGGATCTCCGCCCTGATTCAGAAATAGACGGGAAGGGTCATCACGAAACCTGTCCCAATACCATCCATTCGTGACTGCGAGGTCCAGGAGCCCGTCGTTGTCAGCATCGAAAAAGGTGCAACCCCATGCAAAGTCAACGTCAACGACTTGAGCCTCTTCGGCTACCTTGGTAAATTGAAGAATCCCGCCGAAGGAATCGTTGCGGAACAACTTGTTCCGGTTGATATCGGTTATGTAAATATCCAGGTCGCCATCGTTGTCGTAGTCTCCCAACGTCGTGCCCATGCTAAATCGGTGATCGTCCGTTCCCGCTTCCGGCGCCATATCTACAAAAGTGCCATCAGCCTGGTTTATCCAAAGCCTGTTCTCAAGGCCATCGTTTGTTGTGTGGATGTCAAGCCAGCCATCATCGTTGAAATCGTGCATGACGTGCTGCTGGTAAGTGCCTGTGACGTTTCCGATACCACTGGACACACTAATGTCGGTGAAGGTGCCGTCGCCGTTGTTCAAGAATAGTGTTTCCTTACCTCGCCAATGCGGAATAGCCAGATCGAGGTAACCGTCATTATTAATATCGCCCGCAGCCATCCCGCCGAGGTGCCAAAAAGGCCCGAATTCAGTATTTTCGATGAACTCGGCAATGCTGGCATCCAGCGCCACTTCCTCGAAAGTTCCCTCGGCGGTCTGCCTGTACTGTCTCATCGTCATGACGCAAGGGTCTGCCTGCTCACGGCAGTCTCCCCCGACAAATAGGTCAAGCCGATGATCGCCGTCATAATCAAACCATAGAGCAACACGGCCATGGTCAAGCGATGCCACACCCACTTCTGCGGCAATCTCTTCGAAGTGCCCATCGCCGAGGTTCCGGTACAACTGGTCAGGTGCGCCATCTCCGTTAGGAAGGAACAGGTCGATGTCGCCGTCGTCATCAAAGTCCGAGGCGGCAACGCCACCCCACCCGCCCTCCTCCATGGTAAAACTGCCGATCCCAGCCGTGCTGCCCACTTCAACGAACTGGAGTTGGGCCTGTGCCGGGTGGATCGTAATAGCAACACAAGCCCCAACGAAGACTAGAAACAATATCTTCCTAAAGATCATACCAGCCTCCCTCAGTGCTTTCTCTCCCCTCAAGCCTTTCCGGGACATCCAGGCAACCGGCCCGACGGCGCCCAAAAAGCCACAAAAAGAAGGGAATCCGACAGGGAACGCTCCTTTCAGGAAGAGGTCCAACCCAGGGCTTATCGTATGCTGTATAAGAGCCATCGCAATCACCTGGCCGGCATTGGGCCGCCCCTATGGCGTGTGCTCATAGTAGATGGAGGCGAGACCTGAGCCGATAGACGTTCTTGGAATGAGAAAATCCCTGAGCGCGCGAGTCTCCTCCAGGAAATGAGTAAGCTCTGTCCCGGCAGCCAATGAGGAGGCGGAACAGGTTAGCGGGCGGTTATTCCCGTCTTGCCTTTCCTCTTCCCCAACCTCACCTTCGCCGTCACCCTCTCCGCCTTCGGCGGATTCTCCTTCTCTCTCACCTTCGCCGCCGCCCTCTCCGCCTTCGGCGGATTCTCCTTCTCGCTCTTCTTCGCTGTCGCCCTCTCCGCCTTCGGCGGATTCTCCTTCTCGCTCTTCTTCACCACCAGCCTCACCTTCTCCTTCCGCTTCGCCCTCCCCTTCCCCTTGACCGCCTCCAATGGATTCACCCTCAACTTCTCCCTCTCCTTCCTCTGGGAACACGGTGTCCTTGCCGAGAGTTATGACCTGATTGGCGGGGATATCAAAGAACACCGACTGATCTCCATCCGGCCAATCGATGGTGATCTGATCCACTCTTTCCGCCGTCCCCAGTCCGAAGTGCGCCTCGGCCGGCTCCTGCCCCAGGAAGCTCGTACCTGCAGTAATCAGCCTCATCATCGTCACTTCGCCCACTTGCGCCCTCACCACGGCGCCGATCGCCCAGTGATTGGGGCCGTCCATTCTCGGTTTTACCACGAGGAAGTTGTTGTTTTCGGCCTCAGGCCCGGGATGATTCTTTAGCAGCCGAAGCTGAGATGGGTCTTCCCTGAGGGTTTGGGTGGTCTGGACTAAATCCAAGTAACCGTCCCGATCATAGTCCAGTGCGATCAGGGCATAAGCCACAAAGGTGTCATTGAATCCAACCGCATCGGACACGTCTGAAAACGTCACAGGATCCCCACCCTGGTTCAGAAAGAAGCGGGATGGGTCAGTTCGCCAATCCAGGAACCTAGACCCGTTGGTAGCAGCAAGGTCGAGGAGCCCGTCGTTGTTTGCATCAAGAAAACTGCACCCCCATCCCCAACCCGTGTCCTCGACACCGGACTCTTCCGCCACTTCAGCAAATTGAAGCGTTTGACCAGAAGAATCATTGCGAAACAGCACATTATGCCTACCCTCATGATAAATATTCGTCACATAAATATCAAAGTCTCCATCGTTGTCATAGTCCCCCAAGGCGGTGCCCATCCCTTCCCAGGGATTGTCCACGCCGACCTCGGGGGCCACATCCACGAAGGTATTGTCCATCTGATTGATCAAAAGCAGATTTGGACACCCATCGCATGAAGTGTATATGTCCATCCAGCCGTCGAAATTAAAGTCGTACATCATGTTCTGGAAAGTCCTATCTCCCCGGCGTTCCAGCCCCCTGTTTCGCGAGATGTCCGAGAACGTTCCGTCCCCGTTATTCAAGAAGAGCAGACTTTCTCCCCTCCACACTGCGATAGCAAAATCGAGATAGCCGTCGTTGTTCAGATCTCCCGCTGCCATCCCGCCAAAAAGGGAATTTGATGGATGGTCGTGGGTGCGGATAAAGGCGGAGAGGTCCGACTCTTCAGCCTTATCCACAAACTGCCCTTCGGAAACCTGCTTGAACAGTCTGAGGGTAATGCTGCAGGATCCTTCAACATACTGACAGTCATCCGCCACAAGAAGGTCCAGCAGTTGATCGCCGTCGTAGTCAAACCATAATGCGCTGCGTCCGGGCCCCGAAGATGCCACGCCCACTTGTGCGGCAATCTCTTCAAATCGCCCATTGCCGAGGTTCCGGTACAACTGGTCAGGGACCTGGGGACCATTCGGAACGAACAAATCGATGTCCCCGTCGTCGTCGAAGTCCGCAGCCGCCACGCCGCTTCCGAAGCCTCTTTCCATGGCAAGATCGCCTATTCCGGCTGTACTACTCACTTCAACAAATTGGAATTGGGCATGACCCGTGCGCATCCCGATGCCGGCGATACAACCTCCAACTAAAACTAGAATCAATATCTTATGGTGTATAAGAGCCATCGCAATCACCTGGCCGGCATTGGGCCGCCCCTATGGCCTGTGCTCATAGTAGATGGAGGCGAGACCTGAGCCGATAGACGTTCTTGGAATGAGGAAATCCCTGAGCGCGCGAGTCTCCTCCAGGAAAGGAGTATGCTCTGTCCCGGCAGCCAATGAGGAGGCGGAACAGGTTAGCGGGCGATTATTCCCGTTTTGCCTTTCCTCTTCTCCAACCTCACCTTCGCTGTCGCCCTCTCCGCCTTCCAGCTCACTTTCGCTGTCACCCTCTTCGCCTTCGGCGGATTCTCCTTCTCGCTCACTTTCGCCGTCGCCCTCTCCGCCTTCGGCGGATTCTCCTTCTCGCTCACCTTCGCCGTCGCCCTCTCCACCTTCTGCGGATTCTCCTTCTCGCTCTCCTTCGCCACTAGTCTCACCTTCGCCTTCCCCTTCGCCCGCGTTCACAGAAGAATTATCAAGGATGACGACCTGATTGGCGGCAATATCCGCAAAAACCGACTCCGTGCCATCCGGCCACTCAATCACGACTTGATCGACCTCCGTTGCAGTCCCTAGTCCGAAGTGCGCCTCCGCCGGTTCCTGCCCCAGGAAGCTCGTGCCGGCGGTTATGAGTCGCGTCAGGGTCACCTCACCCACGCGGACCCTAACGACCGCCCCGATCGCCCAGTGATTGAGGCCGTTCATTCTCGGCTTTACCACGAGGAAGTTGTTGTTTCCGGCCTCAGGCCCGGGATGATTCTTTAGCAGCCGAAGCTGAGATGGGTCTTCCCCGGTGCGTTTGGTGGTCTGGACTAAGTCCAAGTAACCGTCCCGATCATAGTCCAATGCGATCAGGGCATAAGCCACAAAGGTGTCATTGAATCCAACCGCATCCGACACGTCTGAAAACGTCACAGGATCCCCACCCTGGTTCAGAAAGAAGCGGGATGGGTCATTTAGCCAACGCAGGATCCCAGACCCGTTGGTAACAGCAAGGTCGAGGAGCCCGTCGTTGTTTGCATCAAGAAAACTGCACCCCCATCCCCAACCCGTGTCCTCGACACCGGACTCTTCCGCCACTTCAGCAAAATGAAGCGTTTGACCAGAAGAATCATTGCGAAACAGCACATTATGCCCGCTCTCACGAGAAATATTCGTCACGTATATATCAATATCCCCGTCATTGTCATAGTCCCCCAAGGCGGTGCCCATCCCTGCCCAGGGATTGTCCACGCCGACCTCGGGGGCCACATCCACGAAGGTATTGTCCATCTGATTGATCAAAAGCAGATTTGGGCAGTTATCGCATGAAGTGTATATGTCCATCCAGCCGTCTAAATTGAAGTCGTACATCATGTTCTGGTAAGTTTTATCTCCCCGGCGTTCCAGCCCCCTGTTTCGCGAGATGTCCGAGAACGTTCCGTCTCCGTTATTCAAGAAGAGCAGACTTTCTCCCCTCCATACTGCGATAGCAAAATCGAGATAGCCGTCGTTGTTCAGATCTCCCGCCGCCATCCCGCCAAAAAAGGAATCTGATGGATGGTCGTGGGTGCGGATAAAGGCGGAGAGGTTCGACTCTTCAGCCTTATCCACAAACTGCCCTTCGGAAACCTGCTTGAACAGTCTGAGGGTAATGCTGCAGGATCCTTGAACATGCTGACAGTCATCCGCCACAAGAAGGTCCAGCAGTTGATCGCCGTCGTAGTCAAACCATAATGCTCTGCGTCCGGGCCCCGAAGATGCCACGCCCACTTGTGCGGCAATCTCTTCAAATCGGCCATTACCGAGGTTCCGGTAGAACTGGTCAGGGGCCTGGAGACCATTCGGAATGAACAAGTCGATGTCCCCGTCGTCGTCAAAGTCCGCAGCAGCAATACCGCCGCCTTCTCCACGATGCATCGTGTAATCGCCGATACCTGCATCGCCGCTGACTTCAACAAACTGGACCTGGGCGCCGGCGGACCGTGGGGCAACCGCTCCTCCTATGGTGGCAGCCACGATGAGCAGGGATAAGAGCTGCTTGGTCCACATACCTTCTGTTCTCCTGACCGTTGCGGTCTCCGATTCTGCTGATACCGCTTTCTTCTGTGATCCCGGGCTTCTGCCCGGAGAATACGAAAGTCCGGACTATTCCTTTGCAGTATATGACCGCTTACAGAAAAGCGGGCCGCCGGTTCCCCCAGCGGCCCGCTCGCCAATTATCTAGACTGTTCTAGACGTATATGTGTCTGTCGTTACTTCTTCCTCCGAACCAAGGCTGCACCACCTGCCAGGACTCCAAGGGAAAGGAGACCCAGTCCAAGAAGTCCTGCCACAGGCACTTCGCCGCCTGGATCATCGGCGTCGTTCGGATCCGTTCCGAGGGCTGCTTCGATGTCGTCAGTGATGCCGTCACCATCTGCATCCCCGGGAAGGGGCACGAAGGGGACCACAGGATTGCCGCCCAAGCAAAAGTCGTCGACGACAACTGTACCGGAGACAATAAAACCATTATCTTCGGTATAGAAATCGACGTCTCCCCCGCTCCAGTCTACCACATCGGCATCACCATAATCCCAGAACTCGTCCCATAAGAACGGATCCGTTGGAACCGTGACTTGCGACCAGGTGTCTGGTGCGGTCGGCCATCCGTCCAGTGCAGCGATAAATCCGCCCTCTCCGATGCCACCCCAGATATTAAGACCGGGGTTGGAGGCTTCACCCGTGTACTTTACCCAGAAAGTGGCTTCGCTCCACAAGGCCGTTTCAGCCGGCATACTGGTGGCCCAAGCTTCGGTAGTCTCCCACGCGAAAGAGGACGACGCATCGTAAGTATCTGACACGATCGAACCGCCGTACCAGTTGCCGGCACAGTCGGTCTCGTCCTCAAAGTCACAGACGACGACTTCACAGACGGGCGCGGCCGCGGCCGAGAAGCTTAAGCAGACGTCGTCGTAAGTAATAGTGGCACCGCTTCCCGCACCGTAAAGAGCGAAAGCGACACTACCGGTCCAGTCCATGACGCGAGAGCCAGGGTCCTCAGGGCCGAAATAAGCTAGATCCCAGTCCTCCGGATCCAACGAAAGCACGATCTGGTTCCACGTGTCTGGTGGCCCTGCGTCAATAGTCTGGTTTCCGCCATTATCAGCGACCGACTCGTTGTTCAAATGACCCCAAAAGGGTCCCGTATCACCCGTGTAGTACACCCAGATGGTGAGTGAGGTGTAGGCACCCCCCACGTCATCAGGTAGGTTTAAGCCATAGGCACCGCCGCCAGTCCGCTCAAACGAGAAGCTGGACGACGCGTCGTAAGTCATTGACACCTCCGTACCACCGTACCAGGTACAGTTGTCCCCGTCCTCAAAGTCACATAAGACGAGGTCACAGGGCAACGGACCCCCGCCGCCGCCGCCAGCGCCAAGCATCCCCTCTGCCGACGTGGTCGAGACGGTAACGTGATCGTACAGTATTGAGCCGACAAGCCCCCCCGAGCCTGCGTCATCCCCAACCTCGAGCCCGGAAAACGAAGTCCAGTCCATGCCACTATCGCTCATCAAGGCCCGGTTTAACGAGATGTACGTCCACCCAGCAGTCCCGGGGGCGGGGTAAGGGACATCGGCGAACATGTGCCCACCCCCACCAAACGGGTACATTCCCCCATCGCCGATTGCCGACGCGTTTTCAACGTTCACGTAGAAGTTGATGTATTGGAGGGCATCGGCGTCAAAAGTAGAAAATTCACCGCCAGTAGCACTCCAGTACCCCGAAGCCGAATCGGATGTAACTTCCAACGAGGCCGAAGAACCCGCACCCGCGGACTCGGAAGTGTTTATACTAGCACTCGACCAACCCGAGATAGAGGGGACCGGATCCCCGGACTCGAAAGGCAGGATCACAACGACGTCACCCCATGCAATGCCACCCGTGAGTACCATTGCCAGAACGGCGGTGACGACTCCAACACACTTAAAAGATCTCCTCATGGCATACCTCCTCCTCTTTTTGACTTCCCCATACTAAAAGACATTAAAGACATTGAGAAAGCGACCAAAGATAACTTCCCCCGACTCCCAGCCATTGGAAGTATCGGTTTTTCTTTCCGAAATCGGGGATATCCTACCAGGGCATTTCTGCAATGTCAAGACAAAAAGTGCAGAATTCGGATATTTACGGTAAACTCTTCAGACTCTTCCATGAAACTCATCTATTCCCTTGGGCTACGTTTTGTGGACTGGAGCAACAGAAGAGCGGATCGCAGGCAGGAAGACCTTCCCTCACCTAAGTTGTGATTTAACAAATGGATAGAGACTCAATCCCTGGGCACTCATTGGGCCGATGCTGCGCGATGACTGGGGGAAGCCCCCGGCCGGCCTGAATCTCCGTGTCATTACCGCTCGATAAGGGAAGAGAAAGCGGGAAGGGAAGAGAAAGAATGAAGGCGGGTCATCGAACACTTATTGACGCGTCCCGGTAGGTCTCGCCGCGAGGCCATCTTGGCAATTCGCCTGCTTGATAACTTGAGAAACGCAGTTTATTATGGTTACAAGGCAGCCATCCCGTCATTGCGAGGAGTGAGTCCGCGA